>ERZ1024365.8-NODE-8-length-67268-cov-135.738429_pt1 | contig 67268 bp, 79 predicted proteins | sample MGYA00520788_ERZ1024365 | MGnify/ENA primary metagenome ERZ1024365 (study PRJEB33242, sample SAMEA3444265) | Homo sapiens | biome: Host associated; feature: Gastrointestinal tract; material: Stool | place: Uganda | collected 2011-01-01 ... | reverse complement strand
TAGTTACTAATCTTTATAAATGATTTGAGGATTTATTGCTATGTTAAATGTTGTTGTTACATTTGTCTTTATAGTATTTAATGGTTTTTTCATAGTCTTGTTCTGCAAGCATATATCCGGTTCGGATGGAAGATTGAGCACCATCTAAATATGCACGTGCAATAGCCTTTTCTATGTCTAACACTTTGAGGTGTTCTAAAATACGTTTTGCATATAATCTACTCTCTTCTTGGTACCCTGCATCATTAGTTACGCAGGGTAATTGTTTTGGCATTGGCATAATTTTATATCTTTAAAGGGTTGATGTATATTCTTCTTCCTTCATTACTCTGTTGTTTTTATCGTTTTTTTACCTGTTCGTAAACTTTCGCTATAGTAGCATCGTCTACGCCGTCCTTGTCAAGATTGTAAATAAAGAACAGCTCTTTAGTGAGAGCGGTTACTCTGTACCGGCTGGAAAGCAGAGATATGCCTCGCAGCGTACCAGTAGTGTGCCAAACATCAATGACTTCACGCACGTAGGCTATGAAGTTCTGTGTCTGCTTGTCGTAGATGCATTTGCCCAGTATTGTTTCTTTTTCTGACGGCTCTTCTGCACTGCTGTCAAACAGCTCCTCTATAGCGTCAATATTCAGTCCTGTCTTGCGCAGCTGCTTGCTGTACGTCTTTAAAATGCCGCACAGTTGCTTCACTATCTCCACCGAATATCGTGCGCCCTTCAGTTTCTCATACTCTTTGTTGAGCCTGTCATGCTGAACTTGCAAATTCTTGTATTTGCTCTCAATGTCACTTGACTTGTTCTTCGCCTCCATACGCTCAAGCATATTGCGATAGAGCACGTCCTTCTGCTCTACGAGCTTGTTCAGACGCTCGTTCTCCTTTAGCAGTTTGTCGCGTTCTTCGACTACCTTGTCGTAGTTACGCAGTATTATACGTGCCTGGTCTATAGGCGAGAGGTCTTTGTTGAATGTTGTCATTGTCGTATGTTTTTTAGTTGCGTAGAATGTGAACTTTGACAAGTTTGTGAGCAGCATTAGGCTGCGACTTATGGAAGGCTTCTATGAAGCGACGTTCGAGGTCGTCGTGAAAGATTGGTCGGTCTGACTTGGGAATGAGGATTTCGGCACGGACACGCTGACCGTTGTCGAAGGTGAGGATAGCTGTGCGCTGCTCACGAGGCATAAATGGATTGTGATTCATCTTGCACTCCTTTCCGCTTCAATAGCGCATGAGAGCTGTTCAACGCGTTCTTGCAGTTCCAGCTGCGCCTTGTTCGCCTTGTCACGTTCAGCTCTCGCTTCCGCAATGCACACGTAGCTCACCGACGTTGCCACTATCAGCACAGCGCCTATGCACACCCATGGCAGCCGATGCACAAAATCGTTTACTTCACGACACACACCCTTTACGAATGCCCAGCCATACCTTACTGCGTAGATGCCAGCCTCCTTGGTCGTAGCGTTGTCTACAAAGTCAATTCTCGTTACAGTCATATTTCCTCTTTTTTTAGTTATTTTCTAAGTGATTTACCTCTAAACGTTACGCACTTCGTGATAGCTCTAAGTCTGTCTATCGTACGTTCTCCGTATTTCTCCTCCAAGTGCGGAATGTCAAGGTTCGTTGTCAGGATCAGGAGCTTGCCCTTTATCTCAGCCAAGTCGCACAACTCCATGAAAGGGATGCGCTTGTTGCCGTAGCTGTTCGCCACATTCTCTGTCCCCACATCATCTATATATATAATGTGTTTGCTCAGAATGGCGTCTGGCTGCGACACGAGGTCTTGTGCCCGGTATATGCTCACAACCTTTCGGCATGCCGTGTTGATGAGTATCGGTATTATGCGCATGCCTATCAGTGATTTCCCGAGTCCGCACCCTCCGTTTATCAGCAGCCCTCGGCCTTTGTTGTCCTCCAGCCACTCCACCACGGGTCTATAGTTCTCCTCGTTCCACACTCCCTTTCCTGTGAAGTAGTCCAACCCGGCCCTCAGTCTCGCCTCAGCGTTCACTACCTTTATTCTCACCCTGTCGGGTTCGGCAGGATAGCCCGTGTCTTTCAGGCTCTCCACCATCTGTTTGAAATTAAAGTTCATCTACCATGTACCTTTCGTATAATCCATTTGTTCTGCATGAAGAACAGTTCCGTCCGTGTGCATACGCTGCTCAGAGCTGCTCTTGCCGTAATTGTTCCTCTTCCAGGTAGCCAACCTTCGAGCTATCTCAAACGTCTTCTGCTTCTCCCAGTGCATCTTCGTGCCACCCTCGTTCACCTGCGCCCAATGGTTATAAAACTCTTCTATCAAGTTTTCTCCATACTTCTCAACGAAAGGCTTTAATGACTCGTGAAATTCTTCCTTACGTTCTTCGAGCGTCTTTTGGGGCAAGCATTTCTTGTTAATCTCCTGTTTACTTGTTGTTAACCTACTGTTAACCGAACTATTTTCTTCAGTGCTTGTAACACGCTTATAATAAGCTATTTGAGGTATGTAAATGTACGTTCTTTTTTGTTCACTTGCTGTTAACCTATTGTTTACTTGCTGTTTACTTCGTAATTCTATAGCTCCCAAACTCGCAAGTCGTATCACGTACTTATATAACATTGTTCGCGAGCGATTCAAAGCTTTAGCCATGTCCGCATAAGAAGCATCTACATATCCCTCATCGTTTGCTTTATATATAAGGTAGAAGAGCGTTAGGGTTGTAGGTACATCACCTATCTTCCTAAAGCAAGCCCCAATGTCAGCCATATTTAGAAGCTTTTGTTAGACATCTTTTTCTTATGTTCGTTTACGGACGGTAATGGTCCTTTACAAGGTAAAAATCCTTCTTTTATTAGAAGACTTTTATAAAGTTTTACGGCTAAAGACGATAGCCTGACCTCTATTGCAACCTCTTCGTCTGATATTAAAGTTACACCATCTTCATCCGTACTTTTTGCGAAGCACAGCCATATTTTGATAGCCGTCCAGTCGAACTCCAGTAATCTATTTGGTATTTCCATAATCTTATATTATTTACAGCTTCTTCAGATTATACCCGGTCACCGTATTGAACCACCGACCCTGCCACTCTCTTGCGTCAATGCTTATGTCGCATCCCACAACGTCACCATTGCCAAGTTGGTTCACCACGTCCACCTGTGCACCCCTAAACGTCACGACTGCATTCTTCGGATATTGCAGGCTCGCCACATACCCTATCACTACGTCACGTTCTCTCCATTCTCTGCCCGACTGGCTTATGCCGCTCTTCTCGGGCAGAATCTTTATTATCGGTCCTTCAATATGTATCATCTTAATTCCTAATTTATTAATTCAAAAATCGGCAAAGCCGACCAATTCAACATTCAAAATTCCTAACTCAACATTCCTCACACCCATCCTGCGCCACCGCTCGCCAATTCTGCCTTTGCGCTTCTCATACCTCTCTCGTCGTCCTTGTCCGGTATCATTACCTCGCTCATCGACGCATAGTCCAGGAAGTTCCTTATTACGCTCGACATTTCAGCCGTAGTCAGATAGCACAGCGGTTTTGGCTTCTTACCGCCGTCCTCCGCCAAGAAGATATGCGGACACACGTCCTGCTGTATCGTCCGTAGCACACTGTAGAAGGTCTCACCCTGCTTGTATCCGTAGTAGCTTATGATGAAGTTCAGATAAGCCATCTGCTTGTTCGTAGCCACCTCTCTGTGCTTCACTATGTCTATCGCATACCCGCAGTCGCGAGCCTTGTCTATCTCTCTCATAGCAGCCATATACTGCCTCGGGTCGTTCAGCCTCTCAAAAGTCGCCATACCCCCTTACCCCCTTTCCGTTATTCTTCGTTTTTAAAGTTCATCAAATTCTTTTTGCAAACGCTTCTGTGTCTCCTTTATTAAACCACGAAGCTTATCCTTGAACACCTTGTCATTCCATGCAATAATGCTAACGAACCCATCTACCGATTCTCTCAGTCCTCCTTTGTCGAGTATATAATCAGCAATCTCACAAGCATTTAAGCTCTCAGTCAGACTGCTGGCTTTGTCAAATGTTTCTCTTTCCATATTGTTTTTTATTTTATCTCTCCCTGCTGTCACCAGGGAGAGGGTTGATTCTCCTTTCTTACATTAATACTATTTCCAACCCTTGCTTCGCCACCCATGTAGCGACACCCGTCTGTCCCGCCACCGCCAGCTCCGCATGTTCCTTGTCCAGATGTCTTCCGCTCGCATGAATCAGCGTTATCGTTCTCGCTGTCTTGTCCGCCTCGCACATCTTCAAGTACTCTATGCAGTGCTTCAGACTCATGTGGCTCAGCCTTATTCTGTCCGCTTGCGATGCCACCATGCGCCCCTCTCTCACAGCCTCGTCCAGAATATCGTCCTGGTAGTTAGCCTCGATAAGATAATGCGCCACGCCTTTCACTACATGATGCAGGTTCCAGCAGTCCGTCGCAAACATCAGCGTCCCCATTTCCGGATGATGCACAAGATAAGCGAAGCATTTCACGTCATGCTCTACACTCAGCGGTGTCACAGCGAAGTCCCCAAGATGATATGTCTTGCCGTGCTCCACGGCAGTCACTCCATATCTGTTCTTCTCCTTCACCGCCGACGTACTCAGCACGTCTATCCCGGCACTGGTAAACTCACGCACATACTTGCAATGGTCGCCATGTTCATGACTTACTATCATTCCACGTGCACGACTTCTTTTAAGGTGCCCAACATCTTGATATTCTCTCAAATGACAGCCAGCCTCAATCAGAAGCTGGTCGCCATTCTCTGCTTCGAGCAGATAGCCGTTGCCTTTGCTCGAACTGCCTACGATGCGTAGTTCCATTACTCAAACGGATTGTCGTCGTCTGCATCACCTGCCTTCTCGCCCAAAGGCTTAGAGAGGCCCGAGGAGGCTTCGGAAGGCTCAGTGTCAGCCCCGCCAATAATCTCGCCAGTCTTAGCGTCCACAGAGAGAATCTCCTTAGCTTCCGCGAAACCATTGTCTCTCGTAAACTCCGAAGGCATCGCCTCATCCATAGATTCAATTTTCTGACTACCCTTGTCGTCAATGGTCAATTCTCCCCATTTCGAAAGTAGTCTACGTAGTACGGTCTTTAATGCCATACTTTCAAAGTTCTGAAACCATCCAACACCATCATTGAAAATCAATGCGGACTGTTTCAAGGCAATCTCTTTTAGACCATTCGCGTCCATATTACTGTATTTTACAGTTGGAGCAAACGCCTTTGCATAGGCGCATATTTCGTCTATTGTCATGTAAAGAATTTTGGCAAATCCATCCTTCTTTCTCATATAAGCGAAATAGCCGATAGGTGTGTTACTTTTTTTGTTTTCAGGATGCAACTGCAGTTCTCCAGTTATTTTGTTGAAGCAGCCGTATTCGCCTTCATACACGACGTCCATGTTAAGGGTCTCATATTTGCCTGTGCGCAATGCGAGGTTAACATAACCCTTCACGCCAATCACAAGTGAGGGCTTCAGCTTACCCTTACTTTTGAAGGGTAGAATATAACACTGCCCTAATTGCTTGTTCAATGGAAGTCGCAACGATGCAGCCTTGATTGCTTCCGCCATCAATTCATTCGGGTCACATTGCAACAGATTTTCATCACTTGTTACGAGTTCCATCATAGATGTTGCAAAAGCACCCGCGTTCTCTTTCAATGCGTTTTGCATAAGCTGCTGATAATACTTGTTTTCAGCAACCTTCTTGAATGCAGCTACTGCCACATTCTTGTTTGGTTTCTGTGGCTGCTTGGCCACTGCTGTTGTCATTGTCTGTGTCATTTTCCTATGTATTTAATCAGTTCTTCCTTTGTCTTGAATGCGTGCTCCTCCTTAATTGGAGGAAACACGCAGAATCTGTATTGTACGAAGGGCTTCGACTTGCCCAACACCTGCACCTCTATCCCGGTTATCTTGCTGCTTTGCGCACGATACCCGTCCAGAAACCACACGGTATCTCCGATGCTATACTTCGTCTCTATCTTCATACTCTATCCTCATTTCCTCGTCCTCCGTCACCGTCAGCCTTATCTGCTGACCTCCGTCATACAACGGCTCCAGCACCGTCTCGGCATTGTCTATCACGCAAGGCACGTCCACCCCGTAGTATCCCTTCAGCGTGCTCGTTATGTCGAGTCCTGCGTTTATCTTCGCAGCCGTGTTCAAGTCTGAGTAGGACACACCGTCCACCGAGCACTCACACCATGGCTTGTCCGTACCGTCGAGCTGCCGTCTGAACATCTTCCACCTTACCAGCCTGAACCGTCTGTTCACGTTCTCTTCAAGCACCTCGCACGAACGCTTCTGAAAGTCGCTTGCTGCCTTTATCTTCTCGTCCAGGCTGTCTATCTGCTCCTTCCATTGCGCACGGTCTTCCTGCAGACCGACCATCTGTGCGTTCACCTTCTCCCACTGCGCTTTTACTGCAAGCCGTGACGCGAGCACTTCTCTCTCCGACTCCAAGTCTTTCAGCTTCTTTTCCACGTCCGCCTTCAACTTCTTGTCTTCCTCGCTCATGCCCTCGTCAGCCGGCTTCTCCTGTTCAGACTCTATCTTCTTGATACGGTCGCACACCTGCTTGTATTCGGGTTTCTCTGCAAGCAAGGTCTCTACGCTCACCTTCTCTTCTTCCTTCTTCGTCTGTTTCTCCAGAGCCTTTCGGGCTTCTATCAGTTCAGCCTCAGCCTTGTCGAGCTGTGTCTGCGTTGCCTTCTGCTGCGTCTTGAAGTATTCAGTGTTCTCCTCACACTTCTTTACTTCTTCTTTTATTCTTGCAGCGTCGTCACCCAGCTTCTTAAAGTCGGCAGCCTGACTGTTGAGGAATGCTTTCTTCGATTCCTCCATTATCTTCTGCACCTGGTTCTCAGGCAGAGCCTGCTTGCAGGTAGGGCAGAAGGCATCGTCCTCGTCCCATTCCCACGTTCTTGCCTTTATGAGCTTCCACTTCTCTTTGCCGTCAGCTTTCGCGGCTTCAAGCTCGTTGAAGCGTGCGTCGCATCTTTCTATTGACTCATCAAGCGACTTTATCTTCACCTGCAAGTCCTCCACGGTCTGCTCCGCTTCCGCTACAGCCTTCTTGCACGCCGTCTTGGCTTCGGCGTTTGTCTTTATTATCTCGCCCAACTTGCGCTGCGCCGACTCTTCCATGATGCGTTTGCGCTTGTGGTCAAGGTTCAGAGTGCTTATATTCTGCTGCTTGCGTATCAAGTCTGCACCGCCGTTGTCTATAGTATTTAGGCTTTTCCGTGTCGCGGCTATTTCCTGCCCCTTCTCCTTGATCCGCTTCTCTATGTCTGCCCAGTCTTCTGTCTTGGGCAGCACGTTCTTCAAGGCTTCAAGTCTTACAGGCACCTCGTCCAGGCTTTTTTGTACCTCCTTGCGCTTATAATTCAAGTGCTTCAGTATCTTGTCGATGTCTTCCTTTTCGAGCAGTTCCTTAATGACGTCATACTTCTTGTCGCCACCCGTCACGTCCTCCACACTCGGAACGCCGAACATTTCGTTCAGCCTCTTGCGCTGCTCGCTCCAGTCCATCTGAGTGAAGCTGTAAGGCGACGAGCACAGACGGAAAACTTCTTCAGGACAAATGTCGTCAACGGTCTTCTTGAAGTCTCCTGCCGTCTCTACCTCTCCGTCCACCTTGTACGTGTAGCTGTTCGTTACGCTGCCGTCTTCCTTACGCGTCTCAGTCAGTGTACGTGTCAGTACGTAGCACATCAAGCCTTCCTCCTCGTCCAGTACACTGAGCGAAATCTCTACCGAGTGTGCCACGTCCTCAATCTCCCTGCCGTCCTTGTCCTTGGTCTTGATGCCGAACTTGGTGGCACCGGCCTGGTTCGTGCCGAACAGCACCCAGCTGATAGCGTCTGCTATCGTCGACTTGCCTATTCCGTTGCGACCCTTTACCACATTGATATTGTCGCCCAGCACGATTTCCTTATTCTCTACGCCCTTGAAGTATCGCAGGCATATCTTGTCTATCAATATCTTCTTCATATTGTGTTATAGTTTTGAGTCCTTCAAATATACCGTCACACCGTTCAGCGTCTTGAAGTAGTTTATCTCACCGTCCTTCAACAGCTCGTTCATTATCTTCTTCAAGTCTGCCTGCACAGCGTTCTTCAGTTCCACATAGCCAACGCCCATCGGTCTCTTCGAGTCGTCCGGCATCAGCTCACGTATCTTGTCCAATACATATTCCTTGTTCATGTTATATTTTGTTTTATAGTTTCGTAGTAAAATGTTGTTCTATTCTCACGAACCGAACAACAAGAGTGTTTTATGACAAATAAAATTAAGATTTTCGTGGGGGCAGAGGGAATCGAACCCTCACATCGGAACCACTTCTTTATAACTCTACGCTACCCAAGCCGTAGTCACGCCCCCTTTTTAAACCGCCCTATTCTCACGAACCGGACAGATGGTTTTTAATCAAAAAACATACGTAGCAGCCGCTGCTGCAAAGATTTTTACATCAATAACCTAAAAACTTGAATTTATATATGAGCAAAATATCCTATGTGTTACTTCTCATTTTCCTTACCTCGCCCTCATAGTGTTCTATGAGCCTTTCAAGCTCCCAGTTCGACCATTTCTTCGCCTCGTGCTTCCTTGCTTCAAGCAGCGTTACTCTCTGTTCACCAATCTTCCTTATCAGTCCTTGGCGATAGTCAAGTATATTGCCATCCTTGAAGCGGTTACAAAAACGGCACTGCGCCGAACAGTTGTCTTCCGAATATCTCAGAGCCATATTGGTTCGCGATATGTAGTGTCCGCAGTCAGCCTGCTCAAAGGGCAACACCCTCCCGCAACTCACGCATCGGAAATACTCATATCCATACTCCTTTGAGTCCCGAAGCCTGATATACATCGGAAATACCTTGTCAAGCTTTGCCTTAAGCGACGTGGTACTTCTCCATTTGCCCGTCCTTGCAGCCTTGCCCCAAGTCCCGGACTTTTCCTTGTCTTTCTTTTTCTTCCAGAACATACTTAGTATATCTCCTCCCTCCTGCCCATGTCGGCAGAACGTTGTTTAATCTTCAAGTTAAGGCAGTGTATCCGCCTCATACGCCACTCAAACAACTCTATCGGACAGGCCGTATCAGTATTGAGCAGCTTATATATCGCATCTACCTTATCCTGGTAGGTCTGCGTCGAGAAAAGTTGCAGCATATAGCGTCAGTTTTAGATTTCTGAAAAACTGCCCTATGCTCACGCACCAGGCAGACATTATTTAACGATTAGTTAGAATATGAAAAATCATGTGAGTGGTCGCTTCCACGTCGTTTAAACAAATTGCATTAATATCTGATTTCAGCTAATCCTTTCCTACTGTTCGTACACAGGCACGCTGACGTTCCTGCCTCCGAACTCATTCAACGCCATCTTGCGTATCTTCTCAGCCCTATCACTCTTCGAACGATATGCAAGAGCGTTGTATACCATACACTGGCCACACTCAAATCGTGACATCAATACCGAAATCTTGTTTCTCGGTACAATTATTTTCTTTTTTCTAACCAGCTTTGCCATATTTTTTGTAAATTTGTGTCGTTAAAGTTTATATAAAACGTTATCTGTAACGTTTTCGAGTGCAAATGTACAATAGTTTAGACAAATGACCAAGAAAACGTAGCAGAAAAGCGTTACAATTTAGATATTTTCACATACGTACACATCAATAAACTGTTTTACACTATGACAACTATCATTGAACGCCTCGAAGCCGTCCGCCGACACTACGACTTGTCAGGACGCGGACTTGCTGACCGTCTTGGACAGCGTCCATCCACCGTCACAAACTATTTAAACGGCACCCAAGCCCCTAAACTGGAGTTCATCGAGAATATCCTCCGCCTCTTCCCCGAAGTCTCGGCAGAATGGCTCATACGAGGCCAGGGCAGTATGCTTATCGTTGACCAGCCCGACGTAGCCGAACTAAAAAAACGTTACGAGACCGAACTCCTCGTCAAGGAAGGCATCATCAAGGAACTTCGCTCCATTATTTTAGAGAAGAATCAAGACAAGCAGTCCCTCGACCGCCAGCAACTTGTAGGCTGATACCACTTCGTCCTAAAAGGCAGTGATAGTACAAAAAAAACAGGCACCTATTCGTGAGAACAGATGCCTGTTTTTAGATTCACTCTTGAATCCGACTGAAATTAAGATTTCCGAGTATGAAATAAAAGTTTATCGAGTTCTTTTTATTATCTATCTATCTATATTCATAATCTAAAGGTTAAAAAGAGCCACAGAAGGCTTGAGGATTAGAGCAGACTCTCCCCTTATAGAGGACTTTGAAATCCGTCTATAAGTGAGAGTCCGTATAACGATGAGCCCCGTCAGGAATCAGACCGTCACCACCACTTGTCAGCTAACGACAGTTAGTGTATGGAGCTTTCGGTGTTCGCTACCGTCCTTCCCGCGTCTTCTCCAATCAACTCTTCCGCTTCTGCCCCGGGTCCCACTTGCAGACTTTGTTTAATGTCGAAATGACGCGTGGTGTATTTAGCCGTCTCTTACACTCCGACAAAGAATAGGGACAAAAAGAAGAGTCCCCATTCGCCGTTCGTGTCACACTCCGAACTTTGAATGAGGACTCCCGTATATAGAGGAATTTTCACCCGTAAACGTAGCTATCAGCGTGTGACTTCTAATAAGCGTTACAAAGATACGCAAAGTTGGGCAATCATCCAAATCCCTGTTTGCATCTGTTAACGCATCATAAAACCACCATGTTGTAAAATATTTTATAAAATAGTTTTTGTATTACCAAAAAATTACCTACCTTTGCATTGAAACGCCGAGAATACTGACTATCAGATAGCTATAGCGTTATGTATGTAATCCCATGCGGATCACATATAGCACATTTTGCATTACATCTGATAATACCGATAACAGCTTCTCAATCAAGCCGTTATCGGTATTTTGCTTCGTGTAAGTTGCTGATTATAAACGGATTAAATACATATACGTGTTTATAAAACGTTTTACGTCGCAGCGTTCGGGTACACCTGCATACATCGGCTTTCCGCGCATTCTGAATGTATTTTTGAGGTAAATGTATTACTAATGTATTACCAAATGCCAAAAAATGTATTACCAAATGCGTGTTCCTGTTCCCGATACATTATAAACACCTTTAAAGATTTATGCATTATGGCAATTTTGAAATTTAACATTGTTTATGACAGAAAGCACGCCACGGAAGAAGGAAAGCCCGGTTCTGTGGAAATCAGGTTCAGTCTGTGTCGCAAGCAGAAGTACTTCGCGACTGGCATAAAAATCGCCCGTTGCGAATGGGACAATAACAAAAACAAGGTTGTCCGCCGTCCCGACAAAGACGAATTGAACAAGCGTCTTGTAGTCCTCTGTGGCAAAGCCGACCAGATTGTGAGCAAGTCTTACAGTGACGACAACTTCGATTTCAACTCTATCACCAAGCTCTATCAAGGCGAACGTGCAAAGGAAATGGATTTCCCTACCTACTGTGAGCAGCGCACCCTAAAACGGCGTGTGTCTGAAAGCACTAAGACTCGCTACCGTGTCTTCACTCGCTTCTTGCGCTCATGGGGCAAGATAGTCTCATTCACTGACCTTACCGTCGCCAACGTCCGTGCAATGGACGAATACTTGCACACACGCGAGATAGGACAGTCCACCATCTACAACTACCACAAGTATCTGAAACTCTTCATTAACGATGCAGTCATTGACAACCTTGTGCAGGAAAATCCGTATCGTCGCCTTAGCTTCAAGATAAGCCGGGGCGACAAGAAATATGTCGACTGTCTCACCGTAGAGCAGTTTGATGCCGTCCGCAATCTCACCGTCTCAACGTCTCACCTCTGCAAGGCTCGCGACCTCTTCCTTTTTCAGTGTTACACCGGGCTTGCGTATGCCGACCTCATGGCGTTCGACTTCAACGAGTGCGGCATTATCGACGGCAAGTATTTTTATCACGACCGCCGTGCCAAGACTGACGTTGATTTCGTCCTTCAGCTTCTCCCCCAGGCTGTCGACATTCTCGCCAAGTACAAGAACAAGCTGCCCACGCTCTCAAATCAGCGCTACAACGACTATCTTAAGGTCATAGGTTCTATGATAGGTGTTGACAACCTCCACAGTCACATGGGAAGAGCTACGGCTGCTACGATGTTCCTCTCAAAGGGGATGCCTATCAATGTCGTTTCCAAAGTTCTCGGACATACCAATCTCCGACAGACACAACGCTACGCACGCACTCTGTCCCGCGACGTGCGCTCGGCATTCAATAATATCGAAGACAAATTCTAAACAATACCACGCAGCGACTCTCCAGGGGTCGCTGTTTTTATTTTCCCTACAGACGAATCACCGCAATACGTATTCTCTTGCATGTTAAATTTGCGGTATGAATGATATTAGAAGCGTTATAATAGCAGTTACCGGGGCATTTTTCGCCTTATTGAGTCCCATTCAGGACTTCATGGCAGGTATGCTCATACTCTTTGTCGTCAACTTCGTCTTCGGTCTGCTCGCTGCCATATTCAACGGCGAGGAATGGTCATGGCGAAAGGCTGGCATGTGTTTCATTTATTGCCTTATCTTCTTCGCTACGGCAGCATCGATGTTTATCGTCGGGCACTTTATGCACACCGAAGAACAGGCGCTTGTCTGTGTCAAATACGTTTGTTTTGCTGCCATTTACCTATTCGGCACCAACATCGTACGCAACTGGCGCAGTCTCTGTACGCCTGGTTCCACATGGCATAAGCTCACATCACTTCTCTACTACATACTTACAGTCAAGTTCGTAGAGAAGTTCACGATATTCAAGCATTTTTCTCCCGAACCGAATAACGACGACCTCAAATGAAACTTACACGACAGCAACTCATTCAGATAGCTCCTGCTTCTGAGCCTTATGTTGACAAGTATATCAACTATATCAACGGCTATGCAGAAGCCTTTCATATTACCACTCCTCTTCGTATGTGCCATTATCTCGCGCAGATTCTCCACGAGTCTGCTTGTCTTAAGTACACCGAAGAACAAGGCCCTACCCATTACTTCGACAAGTACGATACCGGACGCCTCGCCAAAACGCTCGGCAATACACCGAAAAAGGATGGCGACGGATACAAGTACCGGGGTCGTGGACTTATCCAAATCACAGGACGCGCGAATTATACCGCATACAATAATTCTAAATACTGCAAAGGCGACGTTGTCAACAATCCAGAACTTCTCTCCAAGCCTCTCGGTGCTGTCAAATCCTCTATGTGGTTCTTCGACTCACATAATCTCAATAAGTATGCCGACAAGGACGACCTCGTCAAGATAACGAAGGTTATTAACGGAGGTACCAACGGACTCGAACAGCGACGTGCGTTCCTTGATAAGGCAAAGAGTGTCCTTCTTAAAAATTAAAAGCTATGAATATAAACGATAACGGGCAGCGCGAATGGTTGCGCTCAATAATCAGCGACTTCTATTGGTTTGTAGTGATAATGACCATCTGGATAGGTATTATTGTCTCCTGCTCCAGCTGCTCATCCCCACGACCCGTAGTCCTCGAACGTACGCTTCACGACACGGTGCATATCAACAACATTCGCCTTGACAGCGTCTATCTGCACGACTCCGTCTACTTCGAGTCCATTGTCAAAGGCGACACTGTTTATCGCACCAAAGAGATTACCCGTTGGCGCGACCGTATTTCTATCAAGCACGATACTGTCTACGCTGCCAGAGAGAATAAGACGGAAATCCCCGTCCCGGTAGAACGCAAGCTACCTTTATGGAAGCAGCTCGCCGCGCCTCTCTATCCGATAGTCTTTATTATTATAATAGGTATAGTAAGCATGATATGGCTTATACATCGCAAAAAATAACCTCATGGGAGTCCTATTAAAGTCCATCCGCAAGATTCTCGTCGAACTTATCGACCGTATCGACAGTGGAGAATGTGCCACTACCGACGAGCAAGAACGCATGTTCCTCGACCTCTGCACGATGATTGCCGACAAGGAGCGTCGTGTCTCCAAGTACGAGGCTTGCCGTTATCTCAATATGTCTCGTGCCAAGTTCGACCGCTACGTATCTGAAGGACGCATTCCTCACGGGCGCAAGTCCCCGGGATTCAAAGAACTGTCATGGCGCCTTGCCGAACTCGATAGTTGCAAACTAAATAAGTGTTAGAGTTTTATTTTTGTCATAATCGTTTGTAACCGTTCTGTTGTGATAACAGAGCGGTTTTTCTTTGAGCATTATCCTCCTCATTTGAGCATCGTTAGGCGACACCTTATATAATAAGTAAATTTGCTTCAAGTCCCAATGTTGGGGCGAAACCTAAACTTTTATTATTATGTCTGAAACAAAAACTTATGTATTCGGCAATGATGGCCAGTGCGGTGGCGGTATGATGTCGCTTCTTGCTCCTCTCCTCCAGCGCAACGGTCTTGATCCTAACCTTCTTCTTGCTATGAACAAGAACGGCAACGGTTGGGGTGACGGTAGTGGCTTCATGTGGGTTATCTTCCTGTTCTTCCTCATGGGATGGGGCGGCAACGGTTGGGGTGGATTCGGCGGCAACGGACGTGGTGCCATAGCCAACGAAATCAACAACGACTACGGACGCTCTCTGCTTATGGACGCAATCGGTGGCAACCGTAATGCTATCTCCAACCTCGCCACCCAGCTCAATTGCACCGAGGGACAGATTCAGTCGGCTATCTCGGCTCTCACCTCACAGGTTCAGTCTGTAGGCAATCAGGTAGGTATGAGCGGTATGCAGACCATCAACGCTCTCCAGCAGGGTAATATGCAGATTGCCCAACAGCTTGCCAACTGTTGCTGCGAGAATCGTCTTGCTACCTGCCAGCAGACAAACACTCTCCAGGCTGCCATCAACAGCGTGGCTACCGGACAGGAACGTGGCTTTGCTAATGTGGCTTACGAGACCCAGCGTCAGACTTGCGACTTGCAAAACGCTATCAAGGACAGCACACAGACCATCGTCAATGGTCAGCAGCAGGCTGTCATGCGCGAGCTTCAGAACAAGATTGACTCGCTTCGCGAAGAGAACTCTACGTTCAAGTCGTCTGCAATGACTTCGCAGATTGTCGGTCAGGCTCTCGCCCCCGTCAACGCTGTTCTTGCAGGTCTGCAGAAGGAGGTAGGCGAAATCAAGTGTGCCCAGCCTAACACCGTGACTGTTCCTTATCAGCCCTTTGTTACTGTTCCCAACTGTGTCGCAGCTCAGTACGGCCTTTACGCCAATGCCAATGCCAACGGCTTTTGGGGTTAATGAGAAAGGAGGTTTCTATATGACACCTATTTGGAATTATCCCTTCTCATGGGTCAACCGCCGTGGTTCTGCTGCCGTGGCTTCCACTGCCGTAGCGGTCTCTACTACAGCTGTCACGTTCTCCTTCCGCAACCATGCTTTCGCATCGGTCAACTATCGCGGAACGGTCTTCGTTAAGCTGGCTCAGGCTATCCCTGCGGCAACCACTGGCACGCTCCCTATTCTCTTCGAGACGAACGGGGCTACCCAAGCCGTTACTAAGTACAACGGCTCTCCTCTTACCGTCGCCGACCTCCCTGGCACTGGCGTCTTCCAGCTCTGGTTCGAACGCGACACTAACACCCTTCAGCTCATGACGGGTATTGTCTAACCTATTCTTAAAAGAAAGGATTTCTTATGTTCAGCGGTTTGCGTACTAATAGTATTTTTTATGTGCTTGACAAGAGCAACGAGCCTAAATTGCAGATAGGACAGGTTGTTTCCGTTTCCAATCCTCAGCCTAAGTTCCCCACTTATCAGCCCGGACAGTTCTCCCCTCAACCGATGGAGTCTGTGGTCGATGTCCGTGTGAAGCTTACCGATGGCGAAATGGATTTCAAGCAACTCCCTTCCAATGGTCAGATTGCCAATTCCGGCTCGCTCGTTGTCTCTGAGTCGCGCGAGGCTATGTCTGCCGAGGTTGAGGCTATGCTCCGTCAGTCTCGTCAGATTCTCGAAAGCGTTGACTATCATCGCTCTGTCGTTGCCTCTTGCGAGTCCATGCTCGCCCAACTCAACCCTCAGATAGCCGAGAAGAAGGCGCAGGAGCAGAAAATCTCCCAACTCGAAACCAAGATGTCTGGTATCGAGGGTACTCTCTCCAATATCCAGGGCATGCTTGCTCAGGCTCTCAAACCTAAGGCGTAGGAAGTCCTCTCTTTTTCGAACTTAAAAACATTACGACTATGAATTTTATTGTTGAAATCACCGAGGATAAGTTCTCTGAACTCACCGAGAACGCCGAGAAAATGCTTCGCTATGGAGGCAAGGTTATGTCCTGTCTCGATTCTATCAAGCGTGAGCGGTATGGCGAGCGCAGTCCTATGCCCGACTATCGCAGCTCCGACTACCGCAATCAGCGTCACGAGTCAGAACATGACGACTATCCCGACTACCGCCGTCCACGCGAACGTCGCGACTATGATTATTAATGTCTAACCCGAGGAGAATGTCACTACGACATTCTCCTCTTAATCCCTATTGTCAAATGAAACCTCGTCAGTCATTTTCTCAGTACGACTATCGTCCGCCCGAAATGCTCGCCTATCTGCGTTACTATGGCTATCACTTCTCACGCCGTATGCACGACTTCGCTGTCTCTCGTATGCGTCGCGACAACAAGCCTATCACGCCTTGGACTAAGGAAAAGGTCGAACAGACTCTTCACAAGTACGGCATCACTCTCGACAATGCCGTTGCCTACGACCATGTCTATGTCCTTAACATGGCTCTTGCCGACTTCTACGGCTCTTCCATCACCGATGAGCGTGCCCTTGCTCTCTTTGTCAAGGACTACGTCGATGATGAAGACCAGCCCGACGGATTCGTCTTTAACCGCTTCTATGCCGATTGCGCCCTTTCCGGCACGCCAATCCCGTGGGAAGACGTATTAGACCCCTCATAGCCTATGCGCTCACAACAAATATACCTCCATTCCTACGATTGGACGGTGCAGATATTCTATAACGTCCCTTCTTCTAAGGTTGATGTTATCCGCAGACATCTTCAATCTCTCGGCTGTCATTCGCAGCCCCTTGAAGATGCCTGCCTTCTTGTCTCTCACTCTGTCCCCGACACTGCTTTCACCTATACCAACATTTCCCTCCACCGCACCCTCATAGTTCTCTGTCCCTCTTCTTCTCCCTCTCAATTCCTCAATACCCTCACCCACGAACTTCTCCACGCCGTCACCCACATATCCGATTATTACAGTATTCCTCTCAACACAGAATCCCCTTGCTATCTCCTCGGTTCTCTCGCACAAGCTTCTTATCCCGTCGCCAAACATTATTTGTAAAACATTTTACACGACTTCTGTAAAATATTCTTGTCCGTATCGCTGATATTTAGTACTTTTGCAGCAATACATCAATAACTCTTATGAAAACAATACTTCTATCTTTAGCTCTGTTCGCTTGCGTAGCCGGCGACAATGTTTATGTATGCACAGGCCCACACGCACGTCGTTACCACAAGTCTGCAACTTGCAAGGGCTTGCGCAATTGTAGCTGTGAGATAAAACAAGTAACTCTCGAACAAGCTAAGAAGTTACACAAAACCCCATGTCACATTTGCTATTAATCATGTACCCAATTTTACAATATAAGAAATGATACAAGAATCTGTGTATTCTGAAACTTTTATTGAAAAGTAATTAATATGTACAATGTATAAAAAAAGGAGCGTAATATCCGTAGATACTCGCTCCTTTTCCCTATTATGCTTCTTCTCTTTTAAAACATTGCATCAATCTCCTCATTAGTGATTGCCACAAGGTCTGTCTTCTTCACGCAAGCTGCAATAGCAGTATCTTGTTCACGGTTCTTGTTTACTGCCTCAGCAACTTGAGGTCTCAATTGAAGTACTATTCCCTCAGTCCCTGCTACTCTGTTCTCTATCGAAAATATAACCTTATTCTGTACTGGATTTTTAGAGTCTTCATCTAACTCTGCATCTACTACATAATCATCCTTATTCAGCTTCTTATCAATAGCAGCATCCTGTGCAGTATTTTTACTCTGCAAAGCACTGATAGAACTATCCAATGCCGACATCTTGGTGTTATAAGTAGAAGTAGCAACCTTACTATTCACTGAACTTGTCAAGGTATCTACAGCACTCTTCACAGCTTTATTCTGCACAGGATGAGTAGAAGTAGTACTCAGTTCTGCATCTACCACAATGTTTGTCTGAGCCTCACCAAGCTTCTCCCACTTTGTAGCATCATAAGCACTTGCAGGGTTACCAGTGTACACATACTCAGCCTTGATGTTCTTGTCCCCAGTAGTCTTAGCAGGAACAATATAAATCTTTGTAGCGTCAATACCAGTAGTAGGTAGACTATCTACAACCTTATACAGTGATAGGTCAATACTGATGTTACCAGAGCCTACAACACTCACACCATTCACAGTCTTCATTGCAGGCAACTGTGCAGCAGTCAGCTTACCATCAGTACCAAGTGTAGCCACACCACTGGCAACACCCTTCTGACTCAATGGTATCTGTGCCACATTGGTCACATTACCAAGTCCTACTTGTTCCTTTGTTACCTCATGCGGATTCTTCTTATTACCAATGTGTGAAGTCAAATCTGTGTTTACACCACCTGATTTACTGTCTACGTATGCCTTTACTTTCTCTGTATAATGCTGTAGACCAGTCTTGTCTAAAAAATTACTCATAAATTTTACCTCCTTGTTTTACTTGTATTATCTATTTTGTTTTATTTATTCATTCTATTTTGTTTCTTCTTCAATATTCTTTTTCACATTAGCCATCTGTGCTTCCAACTTTGCATCCTGCTCCTGCTGCCACCTATAATATTCTTCCATAGTAGCCTCACGCCAGTTGTCAGCACTATCATTATCTGCCAGGAACAATGAAACTACAAACACTCTTGCACCTTCATTCTCAATCTCCTTCTGTGTCAGATACATTCCTTCACTCGCTTTGATTTTTTCCATTGTCTTCTTTTTATTTATTTTGTTTATTTATCAACTTAACTCTTGTCAATTAAGCTATAGTATATCCCTTAGCAGTCAATGTCTGTATTCCACTTGTACCTAAAGCATTCTTAGTAGCCACTGACAACTTAATTGTTATCACTCCCATTCCATTTGCCTTACGGTCATATAACTTCAATAAGGATTGTACAGAATCATCTGTCCATTTTGACATCATAGAGAGGTCTAATGTACCTACACTATCCTTCATTCTTCCAAATCCTGGACCTAAATTTAAAGTAGTTATTAGTGCACATGCTTCAAACATATTTGTCATTATCTCAACTGATTGGGTATTCCATCCATCAAGATTAAGTACACGTAAATTTGTACAACCATAAAACATACGGCTTGTATCAGTTATATTTCGTGTATCCCAATGACTAAGGTCAATATTTGGAATCATTCTGCATCCATTAAACATATCTGGACAAGATATAACCTTATCTGTATTCCAATCTGCAATATCAACATTGGTTAAATATATACAATCAGCAAACAAAGAATCTAAATAATCGTTACGTAAATATGAATCTCTTGCATCAAAAGTATTTATATTGTCAAGAGAATAAAAATTCTCAGTATCTACAAAACCTCTGCAAATTATAGATTTTATATATTCAGGATCGTCTATACTCCAAGAATTAGAGTTTATACAAAAATTTGTGTAAGCAGGTATTTTATGTGATACACCTTCTGAATAAAATACAGTATCCGCATTAGTTTGTATAATTGTTTTTGAATTTCTATCATACATAGCTTGCGACAATGTATCCAATCCTTTTTCCGATAGATAATGTTTACCAGTAATAAAAGAAGAGTTTTTACGAAGTACTGTTAAAACTTGCTCATCACTCAACTCCTTTACTACAGTCTCAGAGTTATTAGCTATAAGACCTTCACTACTTGAATCCCTATATAATGTAAATTTATTTGTTTTGCATTCCTCAATGCTAAGAGTAGCTTGACCTTTACCACCAACCTGAATGTCTATACCAGTTAAGGCTACTTTAGCTAAACCTACTGGTATAAAACCATATTTTGGATGATTATAATTTGTATAGGACGCATGAAGACCATCAGTATCGAATTCAGTTGAACATTCAGGTTGTTGTGCATTATGACATGTTAAACCATCTTTACTCAAAGAAACTAGAGTACCATATTTAATACTTCCCGTCATTGTACCTCCCCTTAATGGCAGATAACCACTAAGCAGACTCTTTATTTTCTCAACAAAATGTTGCAATCCTACTTTATCTAAAAAATTACTCATTTTCCTTCCCCTTTATCTATTAAACATTTCATCTATATCACCTACACTTATTGCGGTTGCTATACTACCATCATTAGCAAGAAGTCCTTGTATATTCTGAGATATGGTTTTAAAACCGTTAGCTTGTACCCCATCTTTATCTATTTGAAACTTAAGATTAGATTTATCCCAACCTGATGTAGCAGTCTCTGATTGAAGACCTATAATACTTTTCTCAGAAATAGAAACAGTATCTTCTATATTAAGCATAGATGTTCCAGGTGGATAGGTTGTTCCAAGATTAGGCTTCCGAAGATATGACTTCTTAACCACAATACTTCCTCCTTTCAGTATTGTCTGAGGTTGAGAACCTAATGTTACGATTGTTTTTCCTGTAGTTCTCTCTTCACCTTCTATAGTTCCACCAGTCAATGGCAGAAACTTCTCTTTCATCTTCTCATAGGTCTTCTCTGCAACATCATTCTTTATGTCTGAAGTAATATTGCCATCAAGCTTCTCCACCGTCACGCAACCATCCGCCAGTTTCTCTGTGCCGATACTGCCTACTGCAATCTTATCAGCAGTTATAGCATCCTGTGCAATCTTATCAGCACTTACGCAACCATCCGCCAGTTTCTCCTCCGTCACGCACCTGTCGTCCAGGTCGTCCGTCTTTATCAACGGAACCTTCGTTCCTAGTTTTACGTCATTTCTAAATGTAGGCATACTTTATTTCCTCCGGTTCTTCTGATGTGTAAATTCTTATCTGTAGTACTTCAGCCCTCATTTCCATACGCAGGCAGAAAGCCTTCATGTCCTTATGGACCTCTATAGGCACACGAGGCCATTTGCCGTCTCCCGTGTTCTGTCTTATCACTATCTTGCCTTTTTTCTTCAAGCTAATCATAAGATAGATGTCACGCTTCAGTTCCAGCACAGGAGTCACCCATGCTTGTTCTGTTGTGTCATACGTAGCTGTCACTATCTCCATATCATTTCTGTGTATTAATTCCCAGACTTTGTATCGCAATGCTGAGCATAGTCTGTGCACCAGCGTCTTCATACGCCGCCAGTAGCAGGTAAGCAATATAGTATATGAAAGCATTCTTCTGTGTGTCTGACACATCTACAGATGTGCTGTCCGATGTGTTGTTAATAACATTTCCTGTTCCAACGTAGGCCACTTCTACATCGTTGCCCGTCTCCCACGGCTGTACTAATATTTGTAGCGTGCTTCCACGCATTATTGTAGCCAGCGGTCTGTCCTGCGAACCCTTTACCGCCTCGTCAAACATCAGCAGTGCGTCGTCACTCGTATCGTCCACTGGTACGGCAGCTTTATGCCATCCGTCTATCCTTACACGTCGTATGTCCGCAGCAGCGATACCGTCAGGCAGAGTCGCCACTCCTATGTCGTCAATGTAAGACTCGACAGTCAGTGTCTTGGCAGTAGTGGCATCCGTGTCTTTTTTTGTCTTCACACTCGTGCATTTACCCGTCATTACAGCCACCCATCTTAGAGCGTCGTTTATCTTCGCCCTTATGATGTTGTCCATGTAGGTGTCCTCTCCGCCGTCACTCAGCTTCGAGTCCTCCCTCGTCTCATGGTCTATACACCACTTCACCTCTTCTATAATCTCTCCTACGGTCATACCTAATAGTGTTAATGGTTAACGTTCAATGATTGTCAGCAGCCCTCATAGCTCCTCTTCAATCAATGGCTCAGTCGGCCCAGCAAGGCTCAGTAAGGCTCATCACCCCAAAGCCCTCAGCAAGCCCCATTACCCCAGGTTCAAGTTAGCAAACACCTCTCCCTCCTTGGCAGCAAAAGCCAACGCCTTGCTCGGGTCGGTAAACTTCTTGTCGTAGTTGGTGTTGATGTACACGAGCAGTTCGTCGGGCGTAGTCACCGCGTCTGCCGTATTCATGTTCTTAGGTTCTGGCTTCGGCACATTCTCTTTCATGTCGTCGGAGGTTTTGATTTCGCGAATCAACACCACTGTGCCGGACTTGAAAAGTTCACTGCTCTCAAGAAGGTCTTGATAATACTTGCCCTTAAGAGATAATTCGGGACAAGTGCCTGTAATGATATTACCACCTGTGAACTCGTAGTGAACCTTGTTACCACCTGCACCAACGAGAGTATGATGACTATTGTTTAGTGCCTCTTTTAATCTATATATCTTAATCATTGCGTTTTGGAATTTTAAAGATAAGCCTCGCTGAGACATTAGCGAGCAAAGCCGTTGCTCAGCGAGGGCTTTACGGAAATAAAATAATCTTTAGGCTGCTACGTCCTGACCCTTGTAGAGTTCCCACTTGGTGCCGTTGTAGTAGTAGACGGTACCCTTGTCGTACTGAACATCGCCAGAGACGTAGTCCTCGGTAAGGGCAACCTTCATGCCGGCTGACGGAGTTGCGGGGAGTTTGGGAGCAGAGATGATAGTGGTAAGAGTGGACCCGCCAAGCTTAGAAATCTTTTCCTCAGGACCAACAAGTATAGAGTTGTAGCCACGGAGAGCGATACAATCGGCCTCCTCGTGAATCCAACGCTTAGCGTCGCGGATAGCACCTGCACCCTTAGACATGTCGTTGGTGCGCTCCTTGTTGGCAACACGAACGTAGCGACGACTCGCCTTAAGGTCAATGATAACGGCAAAGTCCTCCATGTGCATGAGGTCGAGAGTCTGATCCCAAACAACATCGAAAGTACCGAATGTGTCCTTGATGCGCTTGAAGGTAAGGTCGAACTCGTCGTGATTGATGATGTCGTTCTTGCCATCCTTGTCAATCTTCATCTTCTCCATGCGCTCGATGAAGTTCTTACCAGCGAAGACGTAAGCATGGTTATTTTCTGCAAATTCTGTAAACTGGAGCTTTGAGAGAGCAATCCAGTCGGCCCACTCCTGAACGTCGCCAATAGCATACTTATTGGTAATCTGAGGCAAGATACCCTCGGCAAAGTAAACATCCTCAACAGCACCATCCTCAGTGAGCGTCTTAATGCGTCGCTTAGAGCCAAACCAATAAGAACGCTCGGCGCGGAGGTTGTACTTCATGATAGCGTCAGCCTTGAGGTCGTTGACGGAGATAGGTACCTTGGTCTGTACCTTCTCGAAGTCGGTAGTAAATAGAATGTTGAGAAGCTTCTTCTGAACACAAACCTCCTTCTCGCGAGGCTGCATGTTCTCAGGAGGAACCATAAGCTGAGACTCGCTTGCGGCAGTTGCGCCAACAAGTAAGACAGAGCCAGAAGGAATGTCCGGGCAGGTCATACTGTCAAGGTCGTCGGCTGGAGTACCATTGTTTTTAGCCTTGCCGTTGGTAGCCTGGAGAACGACCTTCTTGCCGTTAGACTCGATGACATAGAGCTGAAGAATACCCTCGTGCTCGGTGTTAGAACCCTCCTTGTAACCCTCAACATCGGGAACAAAGACAGTAGAACACTTGTAGAACGGACGGAGAGAACCAGAGAAGTTGGTAGAGTTAAGCTCGATGGTGTCGCCACCAGTGATTTCGGCAGTAGTCTTACCGTCGAGAGTCTCGCCACCGATGCGCATGTGTTTGGCAGTCCAGTTCTTGATAGGAACCTTAGAGGCAACCTGTCGGGCGATACTGAGAAGCGGAGTCTTGTATGGATAGAACTTTACGATGTTTCTGTCCCACTCCTCATCAATCATGCCACCCTCTTTGAGCTGGGTGGATGAAGCCTGAGTTCCCGTCAAATCCTGACCATCCTTTTTGCCACCGGGACTATTGAGGTCGCTCTTGCCAGCCTCAACGTGTTCGTGTTCAGCAACCTCTGCAGCGGTTGCGGGAGTGTTGCCCTCATCGCCAATCTGGGGCGCAACGTTGTCGGCAACAGCCATGAGCGACGAGCCGCCAGTTACAACGGAGAGAAGCATGAGTAAGAGCCAAGTAAGGAAATGTCCGCTTTTAATAAAATTAATAAACCGATAGTGTTTCATTTAATTGATATTTTAGAAATTAATAAATAACAAAATGTGTTTTAATTTTTAACCAGTCCGTCCCAGAAACTGCTGCCCTTCTTCTTGCCAGGCTGAGCACCGCCGTTCGTGTTGAGCGAAGGGGGCACGTCGTTCTTCTCCGAACGCTTCACCTTGTTCTGAATCTTCTCGTTACGACCCTGCATAGCCCCTTCCTCACGAGCCGAAGCCACGTCTGCGTCATAGTTCTGCGCATTCTTGAACAGTGCCCATGTCTCTGCCGACACCTTGCCGTCCTCCGCTTCGCCTATTATCTTGAAGAACTTCTCCCACAGGTCTGCCTTGGTATCATCGTCAAGACCCAACTCGTCCATGGCGTCGGCCGACTGCTTCAGGTTCTCCGCAATCTCTTGCTCGTGACTCTCCTCGTCAGCCTTCTTCTGCTGGAAGTCCGCAATCTGCTGAGCCACCTTCTTGCCCATTTCCTCGTCTTCCAAGGCTGCGCCGATGTCTATGCCCTGCTTGGCCATCCACTCTATCGGGTTCATGTCGGGGTTGTCCTTCAAGTCCATGGCCATTGCTGCAAGCCAGCGGTTGTTGTCAAACATTTCGCTCAGCGCACGTCCGTTCTCCTCGTATGCCGACAAGGCGTCTGCATCCTCGTTCATCGCGCCGTAGCGGGCTTCTTTGTCCTCAAAGTCAATGTCCTTGTGACGCTTGCCGAAGCGCTCTGCAAAGGCCTTGCGGTTCGGACGTTCCTCCACAGGAGGTGCCATCGCATCCTGTCCGGGTGCAACGCCATTCTTGTTTTTGTTTTCTTCGTCCATTTTTCTTTCTGTAAAATTTAGATTTGACTTTCTAAACCGCAAATATCTTAGTTTTTTATCACTGTTTTTCCGTCTTTCGTCTGTAGGACGAAACACGGCATTTAGGGCTTGTTTTTCACGTATTTTTGCGCTGATACACAATGTTATTTCATACAGAATATGCAGAAGAATATACCCACATTATCACGTGTTATGCCGTCCTCGGGCAAGACGTTCGACTCCGTACGCCGACGCATGGAGCACGAGCATGGCAGCAATACCGACTATGAGTTGTTGCAGCGATGTTGGCAGGCGTGGAATAATCTTGAAGCCGTACGCCTCGCTCGCGACCGGGCTAAGCGATATTGCTACGGCGACCAGTGGGGCGACACCGTACGGGTCTACAAGAACGGATTCTACTACGACTACACCGAGCGCGAATATCTCAAGAAGAAAGGCTCCGTTCCTCTCTCCAACAACGTCATGGTCTCCATTCTCAACACCATCGTTGGTCTCTATGCCAAGCAGGGCACCGAGCCTGTATGCTTCGCACGCACACGCTCCTCTCAGTCCCTCTCCGATATGATGTCTGCCACAATGCAGTGCAACTGGCAGAACACACAGATGGAAGACCTCCTCAAGCATGTCCTCGAAGATTATCTTATCGGTGGTGTTGTGGTCTGCCGTGAGACGTACGAAGACCGCGAGCAGGAGATTGACGACTCTTGGACTGACTACGTCGAGCCTAACTATGTCTTTTGGGAGGGCGGCTCCGACCCCCGACACCTCGACTTCTCGCTTATCGGTGTGCTTCATGATGTGTCAAGGGAAGACCTTTACAAGAAATTCGCAAAGGACGAATACGGACTTGACGTCAATCGGCTCAACCGTATCTTCAATATCGACCCCGACGACGTTTCTACCGAGGGTACGCTGCACAACGACATCAACGACTTGTCTAATATCTCGTTCGATGTTCCGTCTCGTCGTGGCCATTGCGTCCGTGTCATTGAGGTGTGGACTACCGAGACCAAGTATCGCTACCAGTGCTACGACCCTATAGCCACCAACGAGTCTGATGCCTACTTCCGTATCGAGTGCGACGACAAGGCTCTTATCGCCCAGCTCAACGCCAAGAATGCAGAGCGCAAGCGTCAGTACGACCTTATGGGCGTACCGCCTGAGGATAGAGCCTATATCACATCCAAGAAGGTAGCCGATAAGTATTGGTACTATACCTACATGGCACCCGATGGAACTGTCCTTTGCCGTGGCGAGTCGCCCTATGATTTCAAGTCTCACCCCTTCACCGTCAAGCTGTATCCTTACATCAACGGCGAGATTCATCCTTTCATGGGCAACATCATCGACCAGCAGCGCTACATCAACCGCCTTATCATCATGAACGATATGGCGATACGTTCCTCTGCCAAGGGGCTTATGCTCGTGCCTACGCAGGTGCTCGACGGTATGACACCCGACCAGTTTGCCGAACAGGCTACCGAATACGACGGCATGATATTCTACACGCCAAAGGCTACACTACCCAACTCGCGCCCCGATGTCATTACGTCCAATGCTGTCAATCTCGGCACCAACGAGCTTCTGCAGATTGAGCTTAATCTCATCCGTGAGGTTTCCAATGTGTCAGGGGCTCTGCAGGGCAAGACTCCTACAGCCGGCACATCAGCGTCACGCTACGCCCAGGAGTCTCAGAATGCCTCCACCTCTCTTTATTCTATCCTGAAGGACATTGAGTCGTTCACCGAGAATGTCGCACAGAAGAAGTGCATGATGATCAAGCAGTACTACGAGGACGGACGCATCATCTTCAATCGCGACTACACGTCCACATTGGAGTACGACCGTCTTGCTGCACGCGACATCAAGTTCAAGATTTCCATCAAGAACGCAGCTGCCACCGCTGCCTATCAGAACAATATCAACGACAAGCTCGACGAGCTCCTCGAACTTGGCGCTATCAACGTCGTTCAGTATCTGCAGAACCTCAACGCCCCGTTTGCCGACCGCCTCCTGCAGGACATTCAGAGTCAGCAGGCAGAGCTTGAAGCGCAGCAGGCGGAAATGGGACAGCAAGCACCACAGAACGGAGTTGTGCCGGGGGCGGACCAAGAGGCGGTAGAGAGAGCGCAGGGGTATTTGATGCAATAAAACATTTTGTATTGAATAAAAATATAAAAGGAAAACATGGCAGAGATAAGTATTGAAAATTCGAAAATAACGTCATTGGCGCGGCAGCAGCTCTCCATAATTGGAAAGCACCATAAATCGCCAACGGGAGGGACATTGTTCGCCACAACAACACTGTCGGAGATAGAGGTAGGCGTAATGCCGACGCTTATTGTGGGAGCAGCCCAAGTGATAGTTGGGGAACTGTCGCCAATAGTAACCGCTTACGGAAGCGACAACACAAAGCTAACCTTTGACATTGAGAAATCACGTTGGGGAGACGCTTTGCCATCGGCTTTTGCAGATAATATAAAAATGTATATAGTGGCAAATGTAGTGCAATCAGTACTTAATATGTCCGTGCCAGACATTGCTCCAAAGTATACATCGGACGCGCAGCTGCTTCTTGCTTCGCTTGTAAAAATGGCATTTGTGAAGAAACCGCCTGGAACGTCAGTCACAGTATACAATGTAAGCGGTACTGTGACAATAGAAGACAATGAGAAGACAGACGGATATAACAAAGACAATAAAACCACCTAATTATGAAGATAACATTCACCATATCCAAACCCCTCGCAATAGAGGCAGTAAAGAGCGACACCTACATCAAGGGGTCTATAGACTCAGCCACACAGCAAGGGGCAGACAAGCTAAGATACAACGAGACAGCTGGTGACATATCCGTGCATGAAAGAAAGTTGGGTAAGGATTTCGTGCGAGGTGTGGAACGGTTGAAGACGGTCTATGTAGATTTCTTTATTCCAGACCACCTGTCGGTAGGCAACAATTGTATATCGGCAACATACGACCAAAGTAACGGTTCAGCAGGTGTAACAATTGTTATCCCGCGACGTTTCAACGGTGCGCTTACCGATGCCATTGCAAACTACTCACAACAGTATGTGGAAGAATACATGACATACCAATGGTGGCTGTCAGCAGGAATGCAAGCACAAGCAGAACCCCATGCAGTCATGATGAAAGACTTGGAAGACCGCATACGCAAATCATTCACTATTTCCTCTCCTTTGCAAGCAACCGCAGATTACTCTTCGGTGACGGGAAAGATGTGCAATGATGATGGGTCGGACTTCACCGGAAACTAATGTATCACTAACAAAAAAGTATTGGCTATGATAATTAAATTTCAAATCATAAAGTCGCTTATACGTGAGGCATTCCAGTCAACCACCTACCTAAAGGGACAGATGGACAGGCTTGCGCAAGGTGCGAACAATGCTCTTGTGGCAAGCGAGACGGGAGGCGATGAAGCATTGCATGAGCGAGTGTTCACTTCGGATTTTCATGCGGCATTGGAAATGCTAAAAACGATATTCGCCGACTACCTCGTGCCAACGTCCCAGACTATAGGCGACAATGCGATATACTACAATGAGAAAACGGACGACATTGTAGAGTTCACGCTGTCGGTGTCGAAAAGATTCAACGGTTCGCTAACAGATGCGTTGGCCCGGCTGAGCGCCAAGTATACCGAGGATTACGTTACGATGCAATGGTGGATAAAGACCACCAACGCCAAGCAGGCTGAACCCTACCAGGCAGCACTTCTGAAAGACGAGGCTGACATACGCAAGTGCTTCATCCTTTCTGCTCCCAGTGTCCCCATAGTCAGGTTCCCCACCTCTATCACTGCCAAGGTCGACGGTTCCGACAACGGAGGCGAAGTTACAATTTCCATTGACGAAAAAGCAACGGTTTCCTACAGCCTTAATGGCGGTGCTGTCGACGACATCGAGGCACGTTCTTACGACCCGAGTATATTGCGAGTTGACCGGCATATATTGCCAAAGACATTTGTGCTCGTACCGCTGAACACTGGAATAGCTAAAGTCCGGCTGTTCTCTCGCCACTCCGACGATGTGTACACCGAGTTTACAGCTATTGTAACCAAGAATTAAATGGAGGATTATATGAATCACGATTTTTCCGAACTTCATCCGCACATGGCTTCTCGTGAAAGGGGATGGCATCCCGTCCCCAATCCACTTGCGCCTCAACCGCCCCATCGTGCTTATGGGCACACAGTCAAGCATATTTTCGTGCAGGCCGACCAGCTCTTCTACGATGTCGATGCTGTCACGGGGCTTATACAGCGTGCTTCACGTCCCGACCAGGCAGCCCCCGACATTGTCACTTCCGAGTCCGACACCTATCGCCCCATGTTCTTCCGTTGGTTCGACAAGTACATAGCCAATGTTGAGCATTGCCTTTCCGCTTTCGTTCTCAAACCCGAAGGTGTCACCCGTCTCAACGACCTTAAGGAGTGGGACGAGCGGGAAGTGACGCTTCTTATGCCCGACTATTGGGATGCCACCGTCTACGACTCCCTTGTCCAGGCTATTCATCAGTACGTCGTTGACGGCGCTCTATACGAGTATCTCTCCATCACGCTCTCCTCACGCGACCCTCGCACCATCGATCGCAAGCAATCTCTCGAAGAAGGCATCACCAACATTCGTGCCCTCTCCTGCCGAGTAATTCCCGGCTCAGTCCACAAGCACCTAAAGCCATTCTAAAGCGATTGCACCCCAAAAAATTTCACCCCACGGCTCAGTCGGCTCAAAAAGGCCCAGCAAGGCCCATCAAATAAAAAACAATTCACTATGACAAAAACTCTCGACGACATTCCACTCATATCCGAGCGTCGCAAGAAGCTTCTTCCTGCCGGGCGCAAGGCGCAGAAGGAGTTCATTCGCGACCTCCTCTCCACCAATCAGGAGAAGTTCGAAAAGCTGTTCTCCGAACTTGCCGAGCACGACCCCAAGGCATGGCTGCTACTCTATCACGACATGCAGAAGCACGTTGTCCCCAAGCAGTCACAGCTCAACGTCTCCGTGGGCATCAACAAGGACTTCCAGGAGCTCCAGGCACTATCCACCACCAAGACCGACGACCCTCTTGCCATTGGTGCCAACCCCGTCCCACGCATCGAAGATGCCGACTTCGAAGAACTAAAGGAGTACGAAGGACTCTGATTAATGATTAATTATTAATTATTAATGTTTATCAGCAGTCCATAACCAAAGGCTCAGAAAGGCCTAAAAAGGCCCAGTAAGGCCCATTAAATAATTAGAATATGCTCATTACCGACCGCGACATAGACGCTCTGGTAGCCGAAAACCAATCTCGCTACAACGAAATCTACGGGCCTTACGACCCGTGGACAGGTCTCGGCTGCTACGATTTCGAGTCACGTGTCTGTCTCGAAATACCCGACTTCATCATACCCAAGATGTACGTTCCCAAGGAGTGTATGCGCACCCTCCTTTATAAGAACCTACAGCACTACGGCACTTTGAAAGACATCCTTATCCATGTCCTCCGCAAGGACTACGACGAGGAATCCCCCGACACACAGAAGCTACGCGCCCTCCTCACATTTGAGATTTTCAAGGTACGTTTCCGCGAAGACCCTGAGTTCGCCCTTTTCTGTACTGATAAGATTGAGGACAAGAACACGGGCGATATGATTCCCTTCCGCCTCAACTACCCCCAGCGTCGCCTCATCGCACTCTTCGAGAAGCTGCGCCACGAGAAGAAAGCCATACGTGTAGTTATCCTGAAGGCTCGTCAGTGGGGTGGCTCTACGCTCACACAGCTCTACATCAAGTGGATGCAGGACTTCCGTCACGACGGTTGGAACGCCATTGTCCTCTCACAGGTCAAGTCCACATCAAAGAAGATTAAGGCCATGTACCGCAAGGCTGTCGAACGTCAGAAGGGTTGGACTATCGGGCACCCGGGCGTGCAGCTCATGCTCTCGCCCTACGAGAACTCGCCCGACGACTTCATCGTCACCGACGGCAACAAGGCTCTGCGTCGCTCCACTCTTACCGTTGCCTCTTTCGACAACTTCGATGCTGTCCGTGGCAACAACTTCCACTGCGCCCACTATTCCGAGGTCGCCTATTGGAAGAAGACACCCGAGCACGACCCCGAAGGCGTTATCTCGTCTATATCTGGCGGTATACATAATATTGAGGACAACATCGAGGTCTTCGAGTCTACTGGCCGTGGTGCGTCAGGTTTCTTCTACGACCGCTGCCAGCTCGCCATGGATCCCTCCAACAACGACGCTTATGCCTTCATCTTCATCCCTTGCTTCATCATCGAAAACGATATGGAGCCTGTCGAAGACCTACGTGCCTTTGCCGAGTGGCTGCTGCGCAACAAAGACCGCTCCACCTGTCCTAAAGGCTTTCGCGAGACGGGCAAATTCTTTTGGCGTATGTGGGAGAAAGGTGCTTGCTTCCAGGCTATCAACTGGTATCGCAACTTCCGCAACAAGTTCAAGACTCATGCCTTCTGCGCCACTGAGGCACCTATCGACGAGGAGGAGGCTTTCCGCAATTCCGGCAACCTTGTCTTCAATCCCTATTCCATCGACGACCTCCGTCATGGCGAAGTCAAGAAGCCCAAGTTCCTTGCCGACATCGTCACCTCCGGCAAGAAGTCTTACGACACCATACGCAACTCCAAGATTACCATACGCGACGATGGCGAGGGCGAACTCAAGATTTGGAGTCTGCCCAACAATCAGATTCTGCGCGTCTCCGACCGATATGTGGTCAGCGTCGACATCGGTGGCAAGTCCTCAACGTCCGACTACACCGTCATGACCGTACTCGACCGTATGGGCATGATGCCCTCCGTCAAGGACAAGCCTCGTGTCGTGGCTCGCTATCGTGGACATTGCCGTCATGACGTGCTTGCATGGAAGGCTGCTGCTCTCGCTCACTACTACGACGATGCTCTGCTTGTCATTGAGTCCAACACCGCCGACCGTGAGAAGAACAACAACACCGAGGGCGACCACTTCGGTTCTATCATCAACGAGATTGCCGACTACTACCCCAATCTCTACCAGCGCCGTTCCTCTCCCGAGGACACCGCAGGCAACGTCCTCGCCAAGTACGGTTTTCAGACCAACAAGATTACGAAGGGTTGGCTTATCGACAATCTCGAAGCCTTTGTCGACGACCGCCTATGGCACGAACCCGACACCGAAATGTATCACGAGCTGCGCATATACGAGCGCAAGGAGGATGGCTCGCTTGGCAACATCGAAGGCTCGGGCAATCACGACGACGTACTCATGTCCACCGCCATTGCCCTCTACGTATCCACCCACGAAATGGAACTTCCACGCTGGCGCACCGACGAAGGCCTCAAGCATCACTCCGACGGAGTACGCACCGAAGCCTCAATCTAAGAATAAAAAAAATATCAAAGGCTCACCCCATAATCAAAGGCTCAGAAAGGCCCAGTCGGCCCAGCAAGGCCCATTACCATCACCCCACCAAAGGCTCAGCAAGGCTTAGAAAGGCCCAGTAAGGCCCAGTAAATTTAAAAAACAATTCACTATGCAAAAGTCACTATCTTTCAACAAAGGCATCACCACATCACCGTCCGACCTCCTGTCCGACGACACCGAACTTTCCGCCTCACGCGACCTTATCTTCCGCAATGGCGAGATGCAAACTCTTCGACAGGCTAAACAGCTCGGCGGTTTAGCTCATAAGCTCCTCTATATCCACAAGGGTGCCGACTACACCAACGCCATCACCTGCGACGACACGTATAGCTACCTCTATTGGGGTACAATCAGCGGCGATACCATCACCGAAGACGAAGGCTCGCTCTTTGTCGGCAAAGTCTACGACATTTCCTCAGTAGGCAACACCCTCGTCGTAGCCACCGACAAAGGCATACATTATATATTATATAAAGAGGGAAAGTACATTGACCTCGGAACCGAACTTCCAAGACCGGAGTTTCGTTTTTGGCTTGAAAGTAAATCTCTTTCCAATCCAATCAAAAAGTCTGATTACATTTCCTTCCAAGATTACATGAAGACGGATACTTGCCAGGCTTTCTATACGTCTAATGGAGAACTCTGTAAAATAGAATACGTTGACCCCGGAAGGGACGATAGTTCCAGTGTAGGAAAGTCAAGTAAAACTATTAATTCCAGCACTCCTGATACAAGCAAGACATTGACATACAGAGGATATTGTGCAAGACAATCTAAGACTTCCGAAATAAACACCGCGTCTAACGCTCTTGTTGCTTTACATCTTGCAGAAGTCAAAAAAGAAAATCTTTTCGCATTTCCATTTTTTGTTCGATTTGCCTTGCGTTTGTATGATGGTTCTTATACTCGCATTTCGTCACCAGTTCTTTGCTTGCCTTCTATCCATAACAATGTAGCTCTAATACCTATGAACGCAGATTATAGACCCACAACACAACAGGTTGGGTATTTTATCCCTTCTGTTAGTCAGGCTTCACTATGGTTTAAAGCATTTGTCAATGATGCTGACAAATGGAGTGATATTATAAAGGATTGCGTTATCTTTGCCACTGATGAAGAAATGCAATTCAATATTGATGAAGACTGGTATTTTTACCAGCCGCATGAGTTAATGAACACTTATATATGCGACAGAATTGTTGGGGATGCTTATTCTTGTTTTGGCAAATGGTCTTACAAGATAACACACAGTAGTTCGTTTGGCTCGCAAACAGACGGTTACCTTACTTCTGTCATTATGCCAGCTAAGATGAAGACCGAAAAGCAGATTATTGAAAGCCTTTCCAAGAAGGGAGTTTTCTACAAATTGCTGGATTTTCCTTTTTCGTCCATAAATAATTATACAAATGGTGTAGAAACCACAAAGTTAATAAACGACAATGTTGTTACTAACCTTACTGAGCAGGAACAGCTCGGTGTTGATGATTATATGGGATGGACTACTATCTCTGCATCCAAGCTTTATGCATATAATAGTCGTATTAACGCTTTAGGTATCAAGCGTAAGCCTTATTCAGGATTTAATCACTTTATAGCTGTCAAACCTTCTACATCAGACCCTATGTCTTATTACGTTCGTTTGTCCAAGACCGCAGGCGAAGTATGGATAAAAGGGGCTGCGTTTTGCGATGTTAGAAGTGCCTTGCTTAGTTGGTTTTTTTATCCCGACCCTAACGCTAAGGAAGTCCTTTTCTATGACGAGTCGACACAAAAGGGAATAAGCGCCCATCTTCAAGGCCATCCGCGCCTCAATGGTGCTTACCTTATGCAGAAATTACCCGATGGAACACTCCCCGTGTTTACTAATATTAGTAAGCCTGTCGTAAATGATGATTTTTACGAAGTCCTCGACTCCCAAATCTTCACCTCCGTTGTCAACAACCCCTTCGTCTTCCAGGTATCGGGCGACAACACCGTAGGCACTGGCTCTATCCTTGGTATCGCTGCCAACACCGAGCCTATATCACAGGGACAGTTCGGACAATATCCGCTCATCGTCTTCACTACTGAAGGCATCTACGGACTTTCCGTCAACTCCGAAGGACTCTATTCCGCATCCTATCCCATTTCGCGCGAAGTCTGCAACAATCCCGAGTCAATAACACCCACGGGCAATGTCGTCTACTTCACCTCCGACAAGGGACTCATGGCTGTAGCTGGCGGCACTGTCCGTTGTGTCAGTCCACAACTCTCGGGAGCCAATCCGCCGTACTCCGACGCTACGGTCAGTTTCCTTACCTTCGTACGCAATGCATTCCTTGCCTACGACTATCGCGACTCGCTGCTGTTCATCTACAACGTCAGCTACGACTACGCATACGTCTATAATCTTCTTGACGGAACCTTCGCCACCATATCCCTCGGCTCTAAGCGCATACAGCGAGCTGTGTCCAACTATCCCGACACGCTCCTTCAAGATGCCGACAACAACGTCTATTCCTTCCGCAAGATACCCGTAGCACAGGACGATACGAACGCCTATTCCGGTACGTTCACCACACGTCCCCTCAAACTCGGCTCGTCCATACAGCTCAAGACCATCCATCAGATAGTCCATCTGTTCAACTCCGCCGACGGCACACTCAAGCTGCGGGTCTACGCCTCCAACGATTGCCGTAATTGGGTCGAACTACACTCTCTGCACGGCAAGCCATGGAAGTACTACCGCTTCAGCTACACACTCTCCAATATCTCGGCATCCGACACATTCGCTGGCACAGTAATAGACTTTGCCCCACGATTCACCAACAAGATAAGATAACAACCAATTCTCCAAGGGCTCAGCATCATCACCCTATAGCAATGGCTTAGAAAGGCTTAGTCGGCTCAGCAAGGCCCATAAATAATCACCCTCACCCCCACGGCTCAGCAAGGCTCATTACCCATTATCAAAAAAAAGGGGTGCCAGCGCCTCACGGCTCCAACACCCCCATACCAATATAAAAACTACTTTCCTTGTTAATCAATAACCTAATAAACCTTAAATCTTAAAAACGAAAACACAAAACCTAATATGTAGCAGTACAAATGTAGCAAACCATTTACATTTGGTATAAGCATCATTATCAATATTACAGGCATTCCTGCCTTCAAGTATTCCTTCCATCTTCCCGTCTTTCCCCACATTATGCCGAACATCGCAAACAGCATCCCCGACATACCTACGGTCGGTTTGTCTGCCCACATAGGCATCCAGCTTGCTGCGACGGCTATAACATATCCTCCTGTCACGTTCATACGCTGTCTTACGCTCCATAGCACAAACAGGTTTGCAGCCATGTGCCATACGTTGGCGTGAAGAAAACTATAGGTGAAATGGGATAGTAGTCCGCTGTGTGCGCTGAAACCCTTTAAGTCATTGCCTATTATCAGCAACATGACACTTAGAGCCGTCAGCAACAGCTTTGCTCTTACGTCCACTTCCATACACTTCACCATGTCTGAAATCCTTACCATATAGTCTGCATTTGACAAACGTGTCCTTAATCGTGCGGGGAGCCATGAAGAACTCCGGCGCTGGTTGTGATACTATAATAGGGCATAGAAACCACAGCGACTTGCCTATATACTCCTTTCTCTGAGTCAGCTCCTGCATCCTCTCAAACAGCGAGTAGTACAGCCTCTGCTTGTTGCTGCCCAATGCGTCCACAATCGAGAAGTCACCCACAACCATCCTTCGCAGCTTCTCGTAAGCCTCCTTAGCCGTGACATAATACCGTGGAGCAGGATGCTTCGCTATCTTGTCCCATACCTCCTGCTGGCTCCAGCACTTGGGATACACGTCACGATAGGCTTTCGCCAAGTCTTCGCGCTGCATACGAGTTATATCATAATTCTGTTTGGTCATAAGGTTGTTGGTTTTCCGATACAAAAATACGCAAACTTAGCCACATAACCAAGTTTGCGTATCAAAATAAACAATAATTAATAATTACCTCCCCATCACCAAAGGCTCAGCAAGGCCTAAGAAGGCCCAGTAAGGCTCATTACTCAGCCCCAATCAATCACTAACCTTATCCATCTGCTCCACAGCCTTCTGCATTATCATTTCGATATTCTTGTTGGCAAAGTCCACCTGCTTCTTGTCGTCAGCATTCAGACGCTTCATCTTGTTCCAGCGCTTCATCTGCTTCTCGGCATCTTTGATGATACGAATTCTTGCATAGTCAGCCGACTGTTCGAATCTGTGTCTGTCGGCAGCGTTACGTATTCTCTCCGTCAGCGGAACGTTCTTGTTCTTCAGCATCGAGTAGTTGCTTGTGCTCTTCTCCATGCTCTCCTTGTAGCCATACCATTTAGCTTTCGTTCTTGCCATGCTCGACTGCTCTCTTGGAGTATAGAATAATGAACGTAAGAATGGCACGTCGCCCACTTCTATCTCGTCCGTCTTGCCAGTCGCTACCTTAGCGGCCAAGCCAACACTACGCTTAACAGTCGTACCCATACCGCCACTAAGCGATTCGTAGAAATGATTAAGCATCGACGGGTCTGTTATAAAGTCAAGAGCATCGCTGCCCTTCATTTCCGGATTACCAGGAGCAACGTCATTGCTATAGGCGTTCGCCCACTTGTTCAGGTCTACAAGTCTTGCTGGAACATTACTATAAGCGTTCTGCCATGCAGGGTTAAGCTCTGCATTGTCGCCCGTTCGTCTTATTGGCGCACCCTTCCAGTCGTTGTTAAGCCACCACTCAATTAACGGTACTATAGCAGTAGGACTAATAGCCTCAACAGTCATACCGGCCCCATTTTTTAAACTCTTTTCATAATTCGGATTATTCAAGAAGTCCACCACTGGGAACAGCTGCGACATACAACCTACGGCATCCATCGCCATGTTTCTCTGACTCTTCACGTTCTCGGCAAATGTCTGTCCTGCTGCCAGATCACCAAGACTATAGAATGCTCTCAGCTCAATAGCCAACGGCACAGTCACAAATCTGTTCTTGCCAACATATATACACAGATTATTTCGTCTGATATAGTCTGGCAACTCACCATACGGGTCTTTCACGTTGCCTCTGTCCTTCTCGTCCTCATTCTGTATCAAGGCATTGTTGACAGCAGCCATAATCAATGCCAGGGCAAATGGCGCGGCTGTCATAGCAGTAGCAGTACCCTTAAGCGCATTCTTGAAGTTCTTGAACAACAGGTTTGTACTCTGAATGCCTGCATTGAAGAACATCGAGTAGTTTCTTAAGTAGCCAGACAAAAAGCCGTATGTGTTTCGTCTTGTATTCTGCCAACCGCTCATTTCTCCGTTCTTGAAGCTCTTTATAGCATCGCCCGAGCCATGACGGTTGAAGTTCGTTGACACTTCCTTTGCGTCATACGCGCTTCTTGCTGCCGAGCGTCCCAAGTCTCTTGATGTGCAATACGTTGCAAATCGGGCCATGTTCTCAGCCACCTCATTCAAACTCTCTACGTTCTCGCCTACTTTCTTAAGCACTTCAATAGCATTTACCGCAACCTTCTTCACGCCATTTGCCGACTCCTTCTCTACGACACCCTTGTAGCTCTTCTCCATGTCGTGCATTGAGAACAACTGAACGAATCCTGTCTCGCCACCGTTCTCCATAAATTCCTTGAAGTATCGCTCCATCTTCGTGTTACCCAGTGTGCCTTCTCTGTATCGCGCGTATAGTCCATAACCTATACTACCCTTGAAGTCTTTCCACTTCATGCTCTTCAAGGCTCCTGCGCCCTCATTGTAGAACATATTTATCGGACTAAGCTCACCATAATAGCGTGCCCACTTTGCAAAATATCTTCCTCCTTCCTTTGCCATAACATGCGCTGATGCAAACTCCACGTCTTTCACAATGTTTCTCATCACAAACTCCGGACTCCACGATGTAGAAGTCATAGCCATCCATCGTGTCAAAGTCTGCAACCACTTTTGGCTTGCCTTACCATTCTCCAGCATTCCGTTCAGAGCCTGGGCTGCACGAGGATTGCCCAACACCACAAATCTGTGTGTACGTCCGGCTATCTTCACGTCCACGAAATGCTCGCTCTTGTTCTTGGCTCGTGCAAACTTGAATCCTATGTCCGTACTGTTGCTAAGAGTCTTTGCCTCGCCCTTAGCCTGCTTCGCCTTCATGTCTGCCTCAAACTTATTCACAATACCTGCAACAGCATTCGCGTCTGCTCCCTCGGGAATTTCAGGATAAGCCTCCTCCCAGATGTCGTTGCCGTTCATGTCCGTGCCAGTTTTCTTGACCCAAACCTTTGTCTCCTTCACAAGGTTCTGCGCTCCGCTGTTCCTTACAAATCGGGCAAAGGCTAACTTAATAGAGTTCTGACCTCCGTTTCTTATCGCACGGTTGCCCATCAAGCCTATCTGTGCCAATATCTCCACATTGCTCAGGCTCTTTCGTCCCTTGGCGTTCATCAGCGTCGTGCCGATATAGTTGCTTGGGTCGCCCATTTCTGTCACATATCCGTATACGTCCTCAGCCGTTGCCTCGTCAAACTTTCTCAAAGGAACATACCAGTCGAACATACCCAATACTCCGTCGTGTGTCTCCTTGCTGATAATGTTGTTCTCGTAGTCCGAATTTACAGAATAGTCTGTAGCTGCCTTCACCTTCTTCCAGAAGTCGGCAACTGAGCCTTTCTTCATGTTTTCCATGCTCGCTTCCTGGCTCATCACCTCGTCAATAGCTCCTGCATCATCGTATGGCGATTTCTTGTCTGCAATACCCTGCAAGCCATGCATACCCGAATAGTCATGCTCCTCAGCCTTAAAGTCCTTGTCCAAGTTCGTTACAATCCACTCGTCCATCTGACGGTAGTACTCCTTCAAGTCTATCTGTCCCGAGTCAAGCTTCTTTCTAAGGTCGTATTTTTCGCCCTTCCAAGCAGATTCCAAAGCATCAATACTATTGGATTCTTCACTCTTCACTTTTCCCTTTTCACTCTTTATCCAGTCTCTCACGAACAGCACACGGTTTCTCTCCAATCCATGCTTTCTAATCATATACAGATTGAAGTTCCTTATTCTGTCCTCTACCTTCTTGCCATCGAAGCTGTCCAACACGCTCGACATAGCCTTGCTAAGCGGGTCCATATAGCGTATTTCGAAGAGCTTGGATTTGTCGCTCATCTTGCCCTCCGTGATATTCTGCATCAGATATGGGTTCATCGAGCTTGCCACATCTTCTATCTTTCTGATAGACGGATCAATAGCCTCCATGAGTTTCTTCAACGAGAGCATATTGTCCATGAAAGCCTCCGTAGCCATATAGCTATGACGGTCAAGCGCATGATGGTATCTGTCCAAAGCGGTAGCAGCACTTGGAGCCGTGCGGTAGTGTGTCTCTCCGTCTGTTGCCTCCAGCCATTCCTCGCGACTCATGTTCTCGAAGTCATGGCTCTTGCCGTCGTTGTCATACAGCTCACCGCCCTCAATCTTCGTGTACTCCACATTCTCGTGCTCTATCTTCCACTTCACGGCATCTGCCCTCATCTTCCACCACGGATCATTACCTTTCTTCTGAACGTTCTTCGCCAGCCACAGCATATACTTCACGTCCTTCACGTTAGGCGATATTCTGTAGCCTATCTCGTGCAGAGCGTCCGTCACCTTGTTCTTGATGTTGTTCCAGAACCAGGGTTCGCCCTTACCCTTCTCGGCGCTCTCGGCTATGAACTCCTCTATAGCGTCATAGAATCCCATAGAGTCCTTGGCCATACGTTCCTTCACATAGGCTCTCAGCTCGGCATTCACAGGATTGTCCAAGTCCATCCAAAGACCTCTCATATAGTCTTTGAACTTATCTCCAAGCAGCCCTCTCATGCCCTTGTGTCCCACGGTCTCGTGCCAAACGGTTTTCTCCGCAGTATACGAGTCGTGGATATTCGGCATATACAGATGCACCTCGCCAGTATTCTCGTCATACCAGCCAGTCACCTGCTTGCCGTTCTCAATGTCACGGCGCACCTGCTCGTTGCCAATCTCCTCAAGCGAGTTCACCATCTTCACCTTACCGCCAGTCTTCTCAGCAGCCTTGTCAATAGCCTTACCAATACGCTCGCTAACAGAAGGCGCAGCATCGCCATCAACCAAAGGCTCAGTCAGCTTAGATAGGCCCAGTGAGGCATAGCCAGACTTATCACTCTCTTTCCTAAAGAAAGTCTCCCCATCTGTTAAATCTTTACTCTCATCAAGCAATTTCTTGCCCGAATCGTAGGATTTCTCAACTCCTTGCAGTAACTTTGCAGTATCAATAGAGTTGTTTGATGCATCCGAAGGTGGTCTGTCGGGATTTTCTCGCTTTCCAGGGGAGTCAAGCAGCTCTATTTTTGTTACCTCATAGCTATGAGGTTTGTTTTCTTCCCCTCCTCTAAACTCTTGCATAGTAGTCTTCACACGGTATGTTTTACCGTCTATCTCTACTGCACCATAAAGTCTATGCACCAAAACTCCTTCTCCGTATCCATTCTCTACACTACGCAATCCGTCCTCACCCTTCTTGTAATCAGGATGAATCTCTGCCTCGATGCTCTCATGGATAACATCTTTTAGCTTAGAAAGAACTGACAAGTGAGTGTCGAGATTCTCGCTTTTCTTTACTGCGCTTTCTGAAAGGTATTTATCTATTGCTTTTTTACTAATGGTGTAGGTCGTTCCGTCGCGCATGGTTGGCAGTTCTTGTTTGCCAGTTGTTACAAGATTACTAATAGCCCATGCTTTGGCGTTGTTGAGGGTTTCTCTTTCCTTGCTTCCAAAGCCATGCTTCTCAACCTCTACAACTTTCACCTTCTCCTTATTCAGATTAGGCATAACGATACCTTTCTCCTCCACAGCTCTGTCTCTCACAGCGTCAAAGTGTTCCTTGCTGTCTGAGAAGGTGTTGCCAAGCTCCATACGGTAATGCTGCTTCGCCTTATTATACACCTCGGCAGCATGCTCGATTCTGTACATCACACCCTTGCCCTCGTACTTCTTCTTCAAGTATCGCTGCATTTCCTCCTCGGTCATGTCAGCCAACTTGCAAGTCAGTTTCTTAAGCTCCGCAAGCACAGCCTGGCTCGTCTCGTTTCTTGTCTGACGTTCCTGCTGTTCAAAGGTCTCGTACGTACTAGCAAGGAAATTCTTCTTCTGCTCGGCACTATATCCCTCCATGCCAAAGGGGATAGCGTACTCGTCCCAGCTTCCTCTTACACGGACATTAATTCCACGCTCGTCCATGTCTACCGTCACATTCTTCAACTCCTTCAAATCCTTCACGGTCTGCTTGCTCTTCTTCATCATTATCGCGTTCGTGTCGATAATGCGGTCGGGCATTTCCACATCGCGCAAATCCTCGAAGAAGTCCTCTATCTTGTCGTAGTGACCGCCCAAGTCCCATTTCTCTACGCTGCCAGCCTTGGCTCGCATAGCCTTGTTGCTTATCTTGTCCACTACTACCACACGGCATACTACCTTCGTACCTGCCTGTTCGAACACGATGTCGGGCAGCTCTACCTCCGCACGCATTACGGCGGTCTTCTCGCCCTCAATCCATTTGTCAAACTTCTTGTCTGTCGAACCTCTTGGAATAAGTGCCACAACACGACCGCCTTCCTCCAAGTGTTTGAATGCCTTACCCAAGTGGGCAATGGCTGTTGCACCGGCTGTACCGAACGGCGGGTTCATCACCACAACGTCGTGCTTGTTGCTGATGTCATAGTTCTCGAATATGGTGTTTTGGAACTTTCGGCCAAGTCCTCCTGCCTTCAACTGTAGTTTGGTGAACAGGCTCTGACTCGGCTCTATCGCTACCATTTGATTGCCCTTAGGCGCATATCTCGCTATAGCACCGTGTCCAGCACTCGGCTCCAGCACTGTATCGCCTTCGCCCATATTCGCCCATTCCATCATCTTGTAGCCCAATGGTTCCGGGGTTGGAAAGTAGTCCACACCCTCACGGTTGCGAGAGTTCAGCTTCTGGTTAGAGTAGTAGTCAAGCACAGCATTGTCAAATCCGTCTGTGCTTTGGTCTTTAGGCGCGTCAAATTCCTTGCCGCCTACGCCCTGCTGATCGATAGGCACTACTCCGCTATGCTCCAGTATACCGTTGGCGAAACTGTCTCTTAGGCTTCTTGCCTGACTGCCAAGCGCAAGGTTCTCAGTTGTCGATACCTGGTTGTTGAACTTCTGTCCGAACAGCATCATTTCTGAGTTAAGTCCCAATATCGGGTACTCAAATATGGCGTTGCTCTTGTTGCCGATACGGTAGGTACGTCCCTCAATCTGCAATGCTGTGATAGGACTCTGAGGCAACGCCAGTGTAATGCACACACGCTGATGCTTGCCCGTAGTGTCATGCAGCGAGATACCTTCCTTTCCGCTCGCCTCCTGTATCACGATAATATTCTTACCGCTGTTGTCGTCGTTGAAGGTATCCACGGCCTTGTCCTTCACCTTTTTGCTTTCCTTACCGCTGAAGAACAGCACATTGTTCTTTCCGAACACCTTGGCAATCTGCTCACGAGGCATACTGTAGTCAAGGGTCTGCTCCCACTCCAGCAGGTCGGCATACTTCTTTCTGTATTCGCTTACTGCCTTTATCGCTTTCTTCTGCTCTTCGCCAGGTTTCATCATCGCAATCAAGCGGTTTGCCTGCTCCAGCATTGAGGCGAACGGTGGCTTTATAGGCTCCTTAATCTCTACACGACGGTGGAATATCACTACCTTGCGCCCAGCGTCCAAGTGTGCCTTTATGCGCTCTATGATGTTCGCTACCTTCATTGTCTCAAACAGGGCACTGCCGTAGTTGTAGTCGCCGATGGTCTGATTGTAAGCCTTCGCCAACACTTCATGTCCTCTTACGGCTTCCTGTACAGCCTGATTGAACGTCTCCGCATGGTCGGGCGATACCGTCGGGAAGTCTCTTGAATAGTCATACGGACTGTCTATAATGCGTCCGCTCATGGTGCCCAACGTGTCTTGCAGGTAATCCGAGAACTCAATCTCCTGCTTGGCTACAGCCTCTGGGTTGCTTGTGCTCTGCTCCAGTCTGTTGTAGCGGAACTTATATGCAGCTCCAAAGTGGTCAAGATAGAACTGTGTGCGTCCGCTCATTCTTCCACCCTTTTCTACTTCGGGATACTTGAAGATGTAACCCTCCGCATAGTCAAGATTCTCGCGTGTGTTAAACGGTGTTGCCGAGAGGAAAATGGTTTTCGTGTCCTTCCATTCTGTTTTTGCACGAGCCTCCAACTTCGGCTTCACCTCGTTTACGTAATGGCTCAATGCCTTCACATACTCAGCGTGTATCTTGCCAAGCACCGGGAAGGTCACATAGTCGCTCGGAGTGAAGTTGTACACATCCCTTGGCACCATTCTGCTTGTGGCGTATGCCACGTCACGCTCGGTTGCGCTCGGATGGCTCGCCTTGTATTCCTTGCGTATGCGCTCTGTCTCCTTGGCGCGCTCGATGTCAAACTGCTCGCCAAGACTTTTCTGCTTCTGATAGTCCTTGTTTATCTCCTGCAGTCTGAGGAAACAGTGCTGCTCGCTTCTGTTCGTCACCATGTAGTGCTGCATGCTGCGTGCCGTCTCCGCACCCTTCTTGTTCTCCATGATACGGTGGCTCTCGTCGTATATCACAGCGTCCCACTTGGTTTCCAGCAGTTTCTTGTTCAAGCCGAAGTTGGCAAATGTGGTGATCACCACGCCCTCACCGCTCTCAGTAGTAGCCGTCGTGCCGCGCTCCTTGGCTATGCTGTCAAGGTCACGAATCTCCATGTTCAAGTTGCGTCCGTCCTTTATCCAGTCGCTCACCTTCTTCTGACTCGGTGTTACAATAAGTATACGTCCCTTGCCTTGCTTCACAAGTCGCTTGGCAATACCAAGTCCCGTGTACGTCTTGCCAGTACCCGTGCCGTTGGTGAACATATAGCCCTTGCCATAGGCATGCTCTCTGTCTGCATGCTCATTGCCGAAGAACTGTGTCTCCGCTCTCAGTACGTCCTCCTGCTGCTGAGGCAGAAGATAGGGTAGGGTTTCCTCGATATTCTTTATGTCGCCCACCTTCACCTTGATAGGCTCGGCGGCCACCTGACGCTTGTACTTCTCGGCATTTGGCGTAGCTATCTCCTTCTTCATGCGCTCCGTTCCGAGAATGCTTGCCCATTCGCTAAGCTTATGGGTCACACCGTCAACCTCGATGTTGGAGTTCCACATGTTCTTGATGTAGTCATACACCTCCTCATCGCTAAGGCCGAGCTTTGTTAAGTGACCGCCGAAGCTGCCCTTCATGGCATCTATCCAGTCGTTAAGATTCACAACGCCCTTCTTGATGTGGAGATAGCCCAACTTTGTCAGCGCAGGAATCAACTGCTTGTACACGGCCATCTTCTGCTTGTTGATACCAAGCTTGCCCAACAGATGGTCGCTTGCCAAAGGAATGATAGAAGCGTTTGTACGGTCGCTTATAATACTGCCCTTGGTTCTTCCGTCAAAAAGGCTGTTGAACAAATCGTCTACCAACGACTGAGTGTCGCTGATTTCCTTGTCTATCTGTTCTACTGTTGACAGATTTCGGCTATCAATGCCTCGTCCGCCGGTAGCTTCACCAGCTTTTTCATCACTAAAGTTGCCACTTCCTTCATTTCCTCGCTCACGTACATCACGTCCCGTGCCACGTACTCCACGGCTTCCTCTGGGCTTAGTACCTCCAGTAGATACTGGTTCCACTCTGGATGCTCCTCCGTGAACTTGCTCACCGCCCCGTTCTCCAACAGCAGTAGTAGCGTGTACCTTGCCACTCTCTCCGCCAGATACTCGTTCTCCTGACTGTACAGATTCTCCTCTTTCAGGATTTCCGTCACCTTCGCTTCCACCCAGTTGTCCGCTATCCACTCCTTGTGGTCGGCTGTCAGTTCGTCCCAATCCTTCGCCGCCTGCATTATCGGCAGCATCCAACTGTGTTCCGTCTTCTGTTCCGCTACTTGGTACAGAATCTCGTTCTCTATTCCTAACATTGTCGTAAACTGTTAAATAAGATAATGTGTTAATAATATTCTTGTCTCCGTTGAGATAGGCCACGGCGTTTGCCTTGTCTACGCCATCACAATCAGAGTTCTTAATCTCGTCAGCATCAAGAGGTTTCTTCTCGGTTTCGGCTACCTGCTCGTCAAACTCCATGTCAGCCCAAGGCTTGTCTATCTTCTCGGCTTCTGCCTTGCCAAGCTCCTCGCCTATTATCTTGCGTCTCTCAACCAAGCCGATGCCCTTGCCTCTCAACGTAGAGTCCATCAGGCCCTTCAGCTTGTCTGTCAAACGCTTCACCTCGCTCGCGTCGCCACTCTTCTTTGCCTCCGCAAGCTCAGCACGCGCCTTCGTTATCTGCTCGTCCTTGAACAGCTCCGCCGCCTTCCGCATCCCATCCAAAGGATTCGCCTTAGGTTCCTTGCCGTCACCCACAGGCTTAGCACCCTCAGACTTCTCCCCAGGCTGTTCTCCTGGCTCAGTAAGGTTCAGCGAGGCCTCGTGAGGCTTATCACTTTTCTCCTCCTCAGCCTTGTCTACTTCTCGCTGTCCTTCATTATTTCTCGAGCCTTTGTCAGTGCTGCCCAATCCGACATTTCCGGATTCTCCTTCTGTATTTTCGTCATGAGTTCCGCTGTCTTTCTTGGCAGGTCTAACATCGATATTCTCCCCTTGTCCCGTATTTCCACGTGAACCAAGTCCTTCTCCTTCTGTCGGTTCGCTTCCTCCTCGCGCTTGCGGTTCAGTTCTCTCAGAGCTGCCAGCATCGCCATTTCCTTCTTTGCTTGAATGTCTTGTTTCATAGTCTTCCCAGTTTCTAAGTTTCAAAAATTCGTTTACAAAATCCTCCTTCGTAGGTCTCTCGCCGAACATTTCCGTCTGATTAGCGTCCGCATAAGGAGCGGCATTTCTGTTATATGCCATCATCAGCTCGCGGAAGTCCTCAACCTTGCCCTCCAGAGCAAGAGCGATAGCCTGCGAGATAGGGTCAAATCTGTCAGCTGCGTTCTCGCCAAACATAGCAGGAGTGCGCAAGTATGCGTCCACACCGCTTCCGCCTTGACGAGCTTCGTACAGCAACTGCACTGCCTGGTCTATCTCCTTCATCAGAGCATAGTCGCCAAGTTTCATATTGTCCGTCACGGCACGGATGCCGTTCAGAGCCTTGGTTTTCAGCATAGCGTCAGCACCCATCATACGGATAGTGTTCTCCGAGAACACACTGCCCAATAGTAGGTTCTTCACGAAGTCCTTGCCTGCTGCCGAGAGCTTGTCTTCGCCCTCACGCAATCCAGCTACCTCGTTCAGACCTATCACGCCATTATCTACCAAACGTGTCAACAAAGAATTTATTGCCGACGGATTGTTAAAGAATGCGTCAAGACTACCGCTTCCCTCTATCTCCGATATAATAGTGCCTATCTCGTCTGTAGAAAGCTTCTTCGAGTTCGCCACAGCTTGCTGTGTATTGCCCTGCGCTTTCTTCTCGTTCTTGTTGAACTTGGCGAAGGTTGCCGTGTCATACTTCATCGGCTCGTCGCTCACAAGCACAAGGCGCGGATGCTTTATTCCGCTCTGCTCTATCTGCTCCGACGTGAAGCCGTAGTTCTCTGCATTCTCCTTCAACGCTTCAAGATAAGCGCTGTCTGTACCGTTCTTTGCTGCCTTCTGTCCTGCCATCGTTCTGCCGTTACCGTCAACAACAATGCCGTCAGATGTCACAACCGGCACCTGGTCTACTGCCTGTCCGTCATACTTCATGGCTATCATATCCGTTACCAGCTGAGCCTGCTTGTCATTCTCATAGTCACGGTCGTTGATAGTCCTGCCTTCCTCGTTCACGGGGAAACCCTCGCTCTTCTTATATCCGTCGTTGGCATTATGCGAAGGTGTCAGACTGTCTGCATCAACAATCTCATAGTGTCCTCTTAGCTTGCTTCCGTCAGCCAATGTACGTGTGCGCTTATTACCCACAACGCGCAAGCCACTCTCGAACTTCTCCCGAGCAACTCCTACCCTACCTACCGAACCTACTTCACCTACACCACCTACCGAACTTACTTTCTCCATTCCAGCCTTGACCTTCTTCTCAGTCATAGCCTTCTTGATATTGGTGTAAAGCTCCAGTTCCTTCTTTGCGGCATCAACAGCCATTGTCTTCTGAGCCTCAGCCTCCTTGGCGTCGTTCAAGTCGCCCGTGTAGTCCACCTTTATCTTCTCGGCGTCCTTCAGCGTCTTCTCGGCTCGCTTTATCTGTCCGTCTACAGCAGCCTCAGCATTCTCGCCAAACTGCGAAGACATCCACTCCGCACCCTGCTCAGGACTCATCTGCGAGTAGTCAGCAGTCTCACGACCTTTCGAGTCCTTCATCATCGGCACAGGCGTACCGTCCGCAAGAGTAGCAACAGGCTCCTCACCCACAGGCGTAGTTTCTTTCTCACCCACAGGCTCAGTCGGCTCAGCAAGGCTCAGAGAGGCTTCATTACCTTCCTCTCCCACAGGTTGTTCCCCAGGCTTAGTTTGGCTTAGAGAGGCTTCGTTAGGCTTACTATCCTGCTGCATTGCCGCATACACCTCAGAGTTCAATTCTTCCAGCTGTCGCTGATAGTCCTTGGCGTATTCCTCGCTTGTTGCGGTATGTTCCAGTGTCACGTCCTTGGCATGCACGAAGTCCATTTCACGGGTAGCCGGGTCGTACACCGTCAGCATATCACCGTCACGTACTCTGCCTTCACCATCAAACGCAACGTCTCCAGCTCCGACAATCAGCGCCCTACCCTTGTCGTCCTTCACGAACACCATCTGCTCGCCATTCTGCTTCTCTCCGTTCAGCTCGCCCTTATAGCTCCACTGACCGACGTGCTTCTGTGTCGTCTCCACAATCTTGTCCTGCGTACCCTTGAACATTCCCTGCGCCTTTGAGAGGGCGTTGATATAGTCTGCAAGTGGTGCAAGCTGCTCCTGTGTCAGTCCGGAATTGAACAGCTCCATATAAATCTGCGGATTGCTCATGCCGGCCTTCTGCATACGCTCGTATTCTTCCTTCAGCACGTCGTTGCTGTCCATAGCTGCCTGCAAGGCATCCTCCGTCTTCGTAAGGTCACCAAGCACCTCAGACGCAGCCTCATTGTTAGGAGTCTCAGTACCCAGACCGTTCTCCTCCACAACGTCCTTGCCCTCAGTGTTCGACTGCTCTGCATGCAACGTACCAGGTACAAACTGCTCGTCCTCGTAAGCCTTTCTCAGAGCCACACAAGCGTTCTGTTCTTCATCGCTGCGTCTAAGCGGTTGCTTGTCCATTGCAGCCTTCAACTGCTCTGCAGTCATGCCGTTAGCCTCAGCTACGGCTTCAAGAGTAGCCTGTGCCGTCTTCTCATCCTTAATCTGTGCAGCACCATAGGCATTGCTCAGACGCTGATCCTCACGCTTCATGTTCAGCGAGTAAATAATGGAGTTACGCTCGTCAATGCTCTTGAAGCTGTTCTTCGACAGCAGTTCTCCATTCTTGCTGTATTCGTTCACAGAGCCGCCTTCAATACGGCAATTCTCCATCATCGGACGTGCCGAAGGAACGGTGCCCATAACCAAAGCCGAGAACTTAGCCTTTGTGTCCCAAGGAATGGTGTTGTCTGCCATTATCTCGTCGTAGGCAGTCTTCACAAACTCAGCGTCTGTGTCCTTATACGACTCCTCGCCTTTCCCTTTGGCTGCGGTCTTCTTTGCTCGCATCGCCCAAGATGTCAGACTCTCTTTTCTCGTCAGCGGATTGTTGTGTGCGTCATATCCATAGATTGATTCATTGCGCTTCGGCGCAGACGCACTTCCGAACAGCTGCTCTTTCTCCTCATTAGTGAAGGTATATCCACCAAAGGCTGCTCTCTGTCCGTCCGATGTCATAAGACCATTAATGTTTCTCGCCACCATATCAAGGTAGCTTTCCTTTATGCCGTCCTTGCTCTGGCGCTTAGGCAGTCTTGCGTGTGTCAGCTTCAAGGCTACGACGTTGGCGCAAGCCTCAAGGTTTCCCTCTATACTCCAGTCGGTATCATGGCCCTCTATCATCTTTGCAACATTGCCACCAGTGTTCATACCAACGCCTTCCATCGCTATCTGGAACACCTTGGCAGGAATACGCTTCACGCCACTTACATTATAGATTCCTGCACCTACAGCGCCGCCGATACCGCCCATAGTAGCCCAGCTCGCGCCCTCAGAAAGACCGCCCATAGTCATAAGCTTCACGGTATTACCTATAGAAGTATCGTCGCCAGTAGAGTAGTTCTGTACAGCCGCATTCGTCGAACCATACAGCACACCCGTAACGCCTTGACTCACCATGCCCGAACCCGCCATACGTGCTATACGGCCACCTAAAGAAGAATTTGCTACTCTCGCCATCTGTGCCACGCCATTGCCGAATATCTTTCCTGCAACAGTTGCGCCGCCCTTGCCCATTAGTCCAATAGGCATTGAGTCCATCATAAAGGAGAATGTACTTCCTGCCACTCTTGTGCCAAGTCCAGGATTATAGTAAGAGTTGTTACCTTCAAGGGTCTCCGCTAACGCTCGTTGTCCGTACTGACGCTGTCCTCGTGTCATTAATCCTATTGAAGCAAGAGCACCGTTCATGGAGTTTTGCGCGTGCATAAGGATTGTTTCTGTAGCACCCTTAGGCAGAAGATTCTTCAACTCCGTCTTGTCAAAGTCCGAAGCTACCTTGTTCATAAGGTTTGGTATCAATGTGTTTTGAACATAAGCCTCGGGTGTTATTCCAAGTTTTGCTGACTCTGTATTGATACGCTCGGCTACATTTGGAGAACTAAAAAGTGTTTGAATGTTATTCTCTACTTCCTTTGTTATGTTGGCAAGACGTTTTTCTGGAGACATTTCCTCATTACGGGCGCGTGTCGCGCTGAACACAGCATTCGTAGGTGATGCTGCAATAATATTCTCAGCTGCATTCTGACCTCGCTCAAATGCCGCATCCTCTTCTTTCTTGAAGACATCGCCAATATAATTCCCAAACTCATCATTGATGAATTTAGTTGCGCTCTTCTCTATATCATCCTCCAACTGTCCGCGTGTCTTCACAAGACTATTGTTAACGTCCTCGTTGCCAAGGTCAAAAGCAGGAGCATTGCGTCTGTCTCGCTCACGGTTTGTGAACTCTCTTCCTGCCTGCTCCACATTCTGCCCCGTGACATGCTGTCTCTCCCTTGTCTGCTTCACCATCTGCTTCACAGCACCCGGCTTTGTATAGCTCACGGGAGCCTGCAATCTCTGTGCCGCATCCGCATTCTTCAATCCGCGCACAAGCTCGCTGTCGTTCTCCATCGGCGCTGTAGCGCTCTCGCCATAGCCTCCCCATTTCTCTTGCGCCACGCTCTGCGCTGCCTTACCTAAAGAAGTCTTAGGCTGATACTTTTCCCTTCTCACGGTCTGTCCCGTAAAAAGGTGCGCACCGAAGTCACCGACCCTGCCCGCATCCTTCACGTCAACATCACCTCTACGTCCCGTCTTGCGGTCTATCACCTCCATACGGGCACCAGGAAAGGCCTTCGCAAAACCCTCCCTGTCATTGTCAAACGCTGCCTTGTTCACAGTATGCCTGTTTCCCTTGGCATCCTTGAAATAATAATATCTGTTATCTGGCATATCTTATTGTTTATATAGTTACTTCACATACTGGCTCCAGTCTGTACCCCTGCCCTTGTTCGTAGGCTTGCTCTGGGGCTTCGGCTTACTGCCCGAACCTTGCCATCTGATAGGATTACTCTTAGCAGGAGTATTCTTACTTCTTACAGTCTTCGTCTCGACATAACCATAATGGTCGGCCAAAGCCTTTCTGAACTTATCAGCTCTTGTACCCTTAGCATTTGCAGCCCAACCAATCCAACCATTCAAAATAGCGCCACGTTCTTGGACGGTTGAAGCACCTTCATATTTCTCTGCAGCACTTTTCGTTATAAAGCCATTCTTATAGAGATAATCCCTAAGCTGTTTCTTCTCGATAGCGTTAAGGTCCTTTTTGCGGTTCATGTGTCCGTTAGGAGTCGAAAGATTAGTCAGAGAGCTAAAACCGCCGCCACCGCTTCCCGAGCCACTGCCACTGCCTCCACCGTGAGCCTTGTTAGCACGATACCAAGCCAATTTGTAGTTCGCTAACCATTGGTTATCCTTAACACCGTCACGCTTCTTTCGATATTCCCGGTCGTCTTTGTCCTTCTTCTGTCTGTAATCAAACTGCTGCTGCCAACGCCTTTCTTCCGTTTCTGCTTTTGCTTTTGCACGCTCCTCGGCTGCTGCCTTATAGCCAAGATTTGCTGCCTTATAAGCTCTGTCTGCATCTGCTGATGCCTGCTTCATGCGTAGGTTGGCATTCTTATACGCAGCGTCCGCTTCCAACGCTGCCTGCCGTGCCCGTTCATTCTTCCTCTGCTGCAGACCTTTCTGCAATCCCTCCACAGGATTGTTGAACCTCTGCAAAGGCGCTCCCTTCGAAGTGTTGTAGATGTTGCCCATGTGTCTTATCGCATCCGCAAGAGTAGCTATACGCATCTTGTTACGTGTCATACGCTCGTCATACTCGTCTGCACTCTCACCACTCCTTATGCCGGGACGCTTCTTTATCAATCCGCCAAGCCAACCGAAGAACCCTCCGTCCTTCTTGGTGTCGTCTTTCTGAAACGTAGGAGCATTCTGCACAACAGAAACATTAGCAGCGCCATCACCCACAGGCGCACCCACAGGCTTAGAAAGGCTCATTGAGGCATAGTCAGGCTTAGTCTCCACAGACGCACCCGCAGGCCCGAATCTGCCCACTATACCATTACCAGCAAAAGCATTGAAAGGCACAGCCTCTTCCCTCTTCCGTTCTTCACTACTTCCTACCATAAGCCGCAATATGTTTCTTTATAAGGTCACAAGCACCATCAATCTGCTTGATGAAAGCATCAGCCTTGTTGGCACGCTTATACTGAAAAGCAACCTCTTCATTAAGCACATCAACGTCCTTACACAGACGGGCAACTCGCTTGGCGTTGTTCTTCTTTATCTTGTCAATCACCTTGTCTTTGTATATCAAAGCACTCTGAGCCGACTTCAAGCACTGCTCAAACCAGTCACGTTCCTTCGCCACACCAGCAAGCGCAGTCTTCAGACGCTCTATCTCAGCTGCCTGCTCGTCAATGAGCGAATCCCTCAACAGACCGGCTGCCTCCATCACGCGATTAATATCCGCCTTACTCGGCTCAACACAAACAACTCTCTTATTCTTTCTTTTCGACATAATATTTTACCTTTTTACTCTTTTACTCTTTTACTTTTTCAAACGCCCGTCACGTTCTTCAACTTCTTGTTGTCATACAGAGTATCATGAATGTACCCCGCATCATTGAACTTCGGAGTCAACGAACCGCCAGCAGCAGCCTTGGCATCAGGAGAGTTCACGTCAATATCCAGACTCTTCTTCTTTCCGGAACCGTCCAACATCGAAGATGCACTCATCAAAGCATTGCTCATGTTCTGACCCGCATCACTCGCATTCTGGGCCTGCTGATTGTAAGCATCCTCACGCTCCTTCGAAAATCCCATCTGATTCTGCATGTGCTGAGCAGATACACTCTCCTTCTTAACACTGTCACGAGCACCGATGTTCGCAATCGCATCGCCCATCGTTCGGTTAGCCGCCTCCTTCGCCATAGCTGTACTCGCTGCCGTACCTCCTGCAACAGCTGCTGCACCGTCCGCCTTACGGATATAATCGTTCTGAACCTCCTGGGCACGACGCAACAAGTTCTGACCAGCCTTTGTGTCCAAGTAGTCAGTGTTGTAAGCCTTCTCATACCAAGCCTTCTCTGCATTCGCACGATACTGACGCTCCCTCGCTGCCTTCTTAGCTGCCCTGCGCGCCTTAGCACCACCAAACAGACTGCCCGCTATACTGCCAGCCAAACTCGCAGCAGCAGCTATCCACTGGGGATTATCCGCTCCCGACAACTCACTAATGCCTAATGGCAACCTGAAAAATCTATTCAATTCAAACATATATCTTTGCTTTAAAGTTCAAAATCCTATACTCCCAATCCCGTTACCACTGCACCAAACACAGATCCAACAGCATCAGCAGCCAAATCCTTCCAGTCAAATTCCTCACCGGTTGACTTGTCTTACAACTCCTTCAACACGCCTACTACAATGGCAACAAACGCACCTATCACCATATCATGCGTGTAAGCTGTCACCACAGAAGCAATGAAAGCACACGCCTCTGCATGCATCACCTTGTCTGTTCCAACCCTATCAACTATTCTTGTCACTATATTCTCCATACTTTTCGTATTAAATTTTTAATTACACACTTGACCTCCTTTTGTCGGAGTACCTTTTCCTTGGGATTTGTAACGAAGACCTCCTTTATGTGGAGTACCTTTTGGGCGGAAATATGAACGACCTCCGATCAGCAGAGTACCTTTTCCAGGGAGATTTGGACGGGTAGAGGACATTTACACCTATGCTTTTATCTACTATAATTTGTCCGCAGTACCTAAGGGGGTGGGGGTCTGGGGTCGTTTCCATGTATGCCCATCATCCTTGCCGTTCCCCTCGTTGTTCACCGTCACATCTATGCGCTTCATCATCCTCCACATCATCACATACAGCGAGAAGAGAGAGACAGCCACATCGCCACGTTATTCATACGCCCTTACGCCAAACGCCCATATTCCATGCAAAAAGCATTACTATTGTATTACCTTATTGTTATTCTTGGGCGCAACACGCTGTATTTCAGCCTTTTGGACGCTCTGTGTATGAACCCAAAAGGGTCACAGCCCTTTCACTTCCACATTTGGAGTCCATCTTGGACAAACCATGGACACGTCTTGGACACCTCTTACAGCCGAAAACGAGCCTTGCAACCGCAAATATACGCCCTATTTCGCCCCAAAATGCCGTTTTTCGTCACTCGCCCAAATCACCAAAATCTCACAAATCCCTTTGTCGAGGCTTCAATGTAAAAAATCCGACTTTTTGAACACTTTTTCGGGTCTAACCCCCGTATTTTTCGAGACCAAGGGCAAAATTAGAGGAAAATATGAACAGTCGTGAGGCATAGAAATGTACGCACGAAAAAGCGGTTTTTGGCACCAAAAAGTCAAAGAAAGGTCAAAAAAGGCTCTCGCAGAGTGTGCGAAAGTCCGTAAAAACGGCTTGAAGGTCGGAAAATTACGAAAAAACCACAAAAACACGCCTTATACGCTCTCGATCTGCGCACAAAGCACCTCACACGCATAAACACAAAAAGCCACTCCAGTGAGGATAGAGTGACTTGTATATAAGATATATAGGAGAAAGGTGTTTATCTCTCTATAAGGTCTTATAAGGGAGATTGAAGAACAATGGGGAGATAAGGGGGCTGCCGCCCCCAAGGGCTTACGCCCTGCCCCTTGCTGAGGCTACCGCCTAAAATTCTTCTTGCACGTAATTGTAAGGTCCGTATGCTATAGCTGCGCCACATCCATCACTCCATTGCGCAACATAAACCATTATGCCATACTGGGAAGAATCTGTAGGGTCGGTTCCTCCTATATAATAAGTAGCTCCATCTTTACTAGTTCTTTCCTCCATATCATATTTAGATAGCATACTAGCTAGTCTTTTTGCTTTTAGTCTTGCATCCGCAACGGACGAGCAATCACAACCCATAATACAACTATTTAAATACCCTCTTCCGTAAGAATCATACTGAAACTCAAACATTATGCGACTAAAGAATACACCACCATAACTTTTATCGTAGTAAACTATTTCGTTTTTATTCGATTTGTCACAATATCCAAACTTGTTTTGAAGCGCATTTTTGGTAGTATTATAAGAGCTACCAAACGCAACACCACAAACTTCTCTCTGTGCAAAGCCACATAAAGCGACCATAAAAAAGGTAAAAATAAACAATATCCTCTTCATCTTGCAATAGTTTTTATTTCTTCTACTTGTTTTAAAAACTCCTCCAACGTGTCGGCAGTATAGTGAATACCCTTGTAGCGGACAAAGGCTACAATTTCTTGACTGCGTTTTTTTATGTCCTCCTCACTCTCTTCATCTATTAAAGATGTTATTGTAACCCCTAACACAATTGAGAGGGCACGGAGTTTTTGTAGTGTAGGATTGTCACTTTTGAGAAAAGCATTGAAACTTTGTTTGCTCATTCCCATTTCTTTCGCTATAGTAGCTTTATTCAATCCTTTTTCTGTTATCTTGTCTTCTATTAGCTGTATATTCATAGTAAAAATATATTTTCTGCAAAGTTACCTAAAAATGTATTAGGTACATATAAATTTGTACTAACAAGCCTTAATTTCCAATAAGTAAAACCCTAATTGTACTAATTAGTGTTAATAGTATCATTTTATTTTTATTATTTCTTGCTTTGGTAAAATTTTATTTATACCTTTGCAATCGTAATCAAGTAACAAACATCAATAACAATAAAACATACACATTATGAGAAAGTATATAGTTATCGACATTTGTAAGCAGTCTGGCAAGTACAACTTGCAAATAGTTGCACAGTATACCGACAGAGAAAAAGCACGAAACGATGCACGGCAGCGCAACGAGAGCAATACAAATAAAAATCATTATTATAATGTTTACATAATATCACATCCTTTATTATCCTAACAGCTATGAAGAAGTACACAGTTTACACTTTCAGAAGTAAGCGAGGATGCGAAGCGTACGTCAAGACACACAGCATAGAGGAAGCCCTCGAACTCGCAAGAAAAGCAGGTGAAAATATAGAACTTACAGATTTAAAGAGGATGCTATAAACATAGATGTAAAAGGAGACACAACAATGACAAAACAAGAAGAAATAAAAGTATTGCAATCGCTTAAGGGTGATACTTATTTTGCACAGAAATTTGGTGCTGACATTGACAAAATGTGCGAGAATATAAAGAATGATTTTGCTATTGAATGCGGTTGTACATTCACTAGAGAAACAGAGGTTTTGCGCAAAGAAATAGAAAGCGTTAAAACTGTAGCAAAAGATATGATTACAATTTTTGCGCACAACATAATCGTTGCTCTCGATAAAGGACATGATACAGATACTATGGCTTATCAAGCTGTGGAAGAAGTAATCGGAATAAAAGAAATAATCAAATTCAAACATTCTCAGAACATAGAATTGTCTGACAGCGAAATTAAGTATCTTGTAGAAAGATTGGACGCATGAAATCATCCGTGAGCGACAGGCGCACATCACGTTCGAGACGTGACACGGAACTAATATTAACAATTAAAAAACATACGGATATGGAAATCTACAAAATTGAAAGACAAGGATGCGAGGTGAATGTTCTGTTCACAGGTAAACAATACATATTCCAAAACTCGTACTACGGAATACTCGCTGTTGCGACAAGAAAAGGATACGAGGATGAAGACATGAACACCTTCACACTCGAATACGGAAACGACAACACTATTGGAGGTTCGTTCGGTGGTGACTACTGCGCTACAATGGCTAAGCGTGTAATCAACAAAATAGAGTCATTATACTCTGAACGTGAGATACACTACGATATTGTACAGGTAGATGTCAACAAGAAGTATTTTATTGACATACAGACGAGAGAACGCTGATTGAAGATAAGGAGGGGCAACGCCCCTCCAATAACCACCCCACAGCTGTGACCGACTGAAAGGCAAGCGGAGCGAGACCGCACACGGCACAAACTTTAAAACATTACAGATATGATAACATTAGCACAAGAGATTTGTTGTGTAGATTGCAAATATGCGCACTTCTATTTCAGCAACATTAATTCTTGCTTTGACAAGATTGTTTGTCAAGCTAACGGCAACCCAAACGGATGGAGCGGTTGTAGTAGATATTCAACAAAACATTAACCCTCAAAACATTACAGCTATGACAACAGATTTATGGATTTTGCTTATTGTCTTCTCAGCGATAGTCAACTATGTAGGTGGAGTATATGTAGGGAGGCACTGGGATGAAGACTAAAGCAGAAGATAAGGGGGCTGCCGCCCCCAAGTCCCCTAAGACACGGAAAGTGCTGTTGAGTACCGCTGATGCGATAATGCTTCGAATGATACTCACTAATTATCGAGACGAACTCACAGCACTTCTCAACCGTGCAAAGTCAAGCAACAAGGCGAAAGCCTATGCAACCGAGAACATAAAAATAATAGATGATTTAAAACAAAAGATATTTGGACTATGAACAAGTTATTAGTAGCAGCATTGATAGCAAGCACAGCACTTGCAGCAGTAGCAACAAAGAAAACAACAGACGCAGAGTACGACAGAGCGCAGATTAAAGAAGACGTGCGCTTGCTGATGAACGACATCGAAAAATATGGAGACATCGACACTTATACAGGTTCAGACCATTTCGAACGTCTCTACGAATGGTCGCGCAACATCGAACGTAATGATAAAGATTAACGGCATCACCTACGAAGTAGGCTTGTCAATGGAAGTGGCAGGAACGATGTGGTTCTTTCGCAAGATAGTCGAAGGCGAGAGACCACACGCCACTTTTGGACAAAGCAGACTCTTGAGAAATACCTCCGCACCCTGCCTAACAAGATAATCAAACGAGAGGTTCTTGCAATGCTCAGGCAGACACACGGCAGGGCAGCAGCCATAAGGCGATAATCCGTTGGGGACAGAAACCAATTCGGAGCGACACCGACAACGGAACGAACTTAAAAAACAAAAAGATATGAAGACAAACATTATTCCCTGTCCTATCAATGAAAAGGACTTGTGCAGCGACATTCTATTCGACGACCTCTTCGATAATAGCGAGTACGTGGAGCGAGGAAACAGGTACGTCGGTTTCATCTGTGACAAAGTCGCAAAAGCCGAATATTACAACAACTACGTTCATATTTCATTCGAAAGCACAATAGACGATAGAGAGACAAAGCAGATTGAGGAATGGGCACGTACAATAGAAGACAGCTATAATGAAAACTTGATTGACGAAGATGTGCGCTTGAATGTCCGCTTTAAAGTCTTTGCCAAGTCAAGTGAAGTATACTTCGAGTATATCATCACAGAAAACTAAACTGACAGGCTGAATGTGGTTCAAGCCACTCCACTTCGATGCAAGGTCGAAGCAGCCACAAATATTAATCAAAAACATACGAATATGAAGTACACAGTAGTAATTGTCGAGACTCTCTCACGAAAGGTGGAAGTCGACGCAGCAGATGCACAGGAGGCGAAGCGAATAGTAGCCGAACAGTACAACAGCGAACAGATAGTGTTGTCAGCAGACGACTTTTACGGATATGAAATCGAAACGCTATGACAAGCTATCAGCACCTCTACAATATCATCATGAGCCGACCGCTCACGGATGATACCTACAGCGAGCGAGCCTACAGCGTACTGCATGCAGCATACCCACAGGCGAACCTCGCACAGATAAACGAAGCAGCGACAACAGATTGGTGCAATTCCTTGTCTGACGAGCAGAATATAAACAATTGTAAATACTTAGCAATATGACACTACAGGAATATCTTGAAAAGAAGTTAGGAGAAATGGCTCAGCAAGACGCCAATTTTCGTGAACGCTACGAGGATAAGCAGAAGTCTATGAAGAATTGTCTTCTATATATCACGCAGCAGGCTCACAAGCAAGCCGTAAACGGTTGCGCAGCCATATCCGACGATGATGTCCTACAAATGGCAGTCCACTACTACCAAGAGAAGGACGTTGAGCCGATCAAGCAAACGATACCGGCTAAGGTCGTGGCAGCACCCAAGGAAGAAAAGCCCAAGACAGCCGTGCTCATCCCGAAGCCACAGCCGAAAAAGGCGAAGAAAGTAGACAATTCATTGCAACTTGATTTATTCGGAGGAATGTAATATGAAACCACGCACGAAGACAGAGAGAGAGGTTGTCAGCCTCTCTCACAAGTTAGGCGAGATAAATAAGCGTGACACCGCTCACATCATCCGTCATACATACGGCTCGTGCAAGTACGAGGAAATGTACAACCGCTGCTACGTCGTTATCAATCAAGCATACAAAGGCTGGCAGGTGCTCAGATATATCCGCATCGACCGCCACCGCAACAGAGCAAAGGAAGTTTCCTACACAACTTGGGAAGTCTTTCAGTTCTGGAACAAGGTAGGCGAGAAGCAGATACTTCTCGCACGTCAGCGCACACTCGGTCCGTACATTGATACATTCAGCTATTCATCGAAGTTGGAGGTTCGCCCTAACCCTACATACGTGTATGACCATTTTGTAAATGTATCTTACACGTATCTCTACAACAAGTCCGTTGAAGGTGCTTACCGATACGCAGCCGAATATATGGAGCAAGACAAGCTATATCGTTGGTATCGCTTCTTGTCATGCGACAAGTTTGCCGAGACGATAATCAAGCTACGTCCGAAACTCGCAGAACACATGATATTCAACGGACGCTGCAACAAGGCATACATCAATGCTGTACGCATAGCTATCCGTCACAACTACGACATCATCAACCCCTCACGCTATTTCGACCTCATTCGAATGCTCGCTAATCTTAAGTGCGACCTCAACAATCCGCACTTCGTATGTCCCGAGGACTTCGAGCACACCCACCTATGGGCGGTTGAAGCTTCAATGTCCGAGGACGAGCGCAGAAGACGTGAAGCCGAGCGTACAAGGCAGCTACGAGACATGCAGATGAAAGAGAAGCAGAATGCAGACTACATCAACCGTTGCAATCGCTTCTTCGGTGTTGAGATAACCGACGGCACAATCTCATGTCATGTACTACGCAGCGTAGCCGATTTCTTCGAGGAGGGCACAGCGATGCATCATTGCGTTTATGCAAACCAGTATTATGCAAAGCAGAACTCTCTCATCCTTTCCGCTCGCATAAATGACAAGCGCATCGAGACCGTTGAAGTAGACCTGCAACAGATGAAAGTGATCCAGTGCTACGGTGCTTGCGACAAGTTCACAATCTACCACGACCGCATCGTCTCGCTCGTCAACGACAACATGAATATGATAAAACAATGTATGACATCTAAACAAATAGCAATATGACAAGAAAAGAAATCTACAAGTCACGCTTCCGTTCACTTAACACGGCTGAGAAGAAACGTATTCTCAGCCGACTCTTCCCCGACGGATACATCGAATGCCAGGACAACATTCCCGACGAACAGACCTTTGCGGGCTACACCGAAGACTTCGGACTTATCGAAGTCCGATTTTCCCTGTTCGACAGCCGTATAGACATATCTCGTGAGTTCGAAACCGAAAGGGAAAAGTGGCTGTTCATCAACGACATCACCAACAGAGCACTCGCCAAAGACAACGTCTATGCCAAGAACGTAGTACAGACGTTTCCGTTCGACGACAATTCCCACTACTTCGTAGCCGATATGAACGAGCACAAGTTCTTCATCGGACTAAACCGAAACAAGCCACAAGCAATTTAAAACGATACAACTATGAAAAAGAAATTCACATTCCACTTCCCTATGACAGGTGAAACTATCACACGAGAACTCAACCTCCTCGCAGTCAAGGACGCTACAATCAAGTATCTCCGCAAGCAGTCCGAAGTACGAGGTGACATCTGTCTTGTCTCCGACGATAGAGAGGAGATAGTCGCCATGGCTCACATCGACGAACACATGAAGGTAAAGTTCTTCACCGAAGACGACAGCGTGTCCGACATTAAAGCCTTTGGCGATGTTTCTCCCGAGTTTAATTCGGTTCGTTAGATAATTTTTATTAACTTTGCAACAAGCCTAATTCAGCCCTACCGCAACACGGTTAAGCGGACACAATATGAAGAAACAAGACTGGGCAGTTCTGATAATCATCATACTTGCCGTTTTCATTTCATGCTGAAATTATGAAATCAATAATAGTAATATACGACGACCTCTTCGAACTCGACCGCACGGAAGTCACCTATCAAGGTGAGGTGCAGCTCAAGACCATCCTCAAATCGCTCATGGCTGACTATCCCGAGAGCGAGAAAGCCGAGGTCTACAACAAGGTGACGCAGAACCTCATCCTTGCCTACCGACGTGACAGCAAAGGCAACCTCATTGAGATAGAGCGATATATCCGCAAGCGAGCCGTCAGCCACGCTCCTCGCAACACCGTCAAGCAATACACGCAGCGCATGACCTTTTGGATGGAGCCTGCTGTCTACGAGCGACTTGATGCGTTAAGGGGCAAGCGAGCCAAGTATGTACGTGATGCAGTAGTCGAAAAGCTGGAGCGAGACGGCAACCCCATTCCTCCCGACCCACACGCCAAGGATGAAGGTCACCCCGACCGACGCTATCACCGAATGTTCAAGAACCTCCCTCAGAGCGTTCGAACATACAATGCCCGTGAAACCTACCGCTCACCGCTCACAATAACCAAGACCCCCGAAAACCTGTGGCGAGTGTCTTATGGCGAGTACACGACACAGCAAGGCGCACCGTCCGTCGAACACAAAGACCTCCTGTCGGCTCTCGAATGGCTCGACAAATGGATTAAAGACTACGGCAACAAATGGGTTGTCGGCAAGGTTCTCAAGGAGAAAGAAAGGACATAATCCTTTCTTTCTTTTTTTTGCTTTAAATCAATAAAAACGTACATTTGTTTATAAAATCTTTATAAACGCTTACACTTTGCGCTTATTTTCGCTATATTTACGTTTTTACTAAAATATAGGCTTATGAGAAACATATCAACAACAAGCGTCAGCTCAACGCTCAACCGCTCGATATTCTTCTTCTACGAGAAGGCTCTGCGCTATGTGCCTATCCTCCTCATGCTATGTCATTGGTATGGCGTGTACAGTTTCCACGACAATCCACGTGAGATAGTCATAGACATTCGTGAGAACGAGGAATGTATTGCCTACCTCTATTTCATGGTCTACATCTTCCCCGTAGTCTTCATGCTCCCTGCAAGCCATTTCTTCAAACTCTGTTGGATATGGCGCATACCATTCGTCTATATTATCGGCACCAACGCTATACGGCTCTACTACCATTCGTGGCTCATTACCAACGAAATGTATGATGCCGACTTCATCCTCATAATCATGACCTTGGCTCTGTATGCCTGTGCCTTCGTGCAGATGATATGCCGCAGCTTCCGCCACAAACACAACGTCTAACTAAAACCAAATAACTATGAATGTACGAAACTTACTCGCTGACGCTTTCGACAGCGCAGCAACACGCCTCCGCAACAACTCTTGCGGAATGACCGACAAGGAAATGGAGAATGCTCTACACAAGATGCTCTATCTCCTCGACAACGACCATCACTTCAACGAAGCTGATGCACGAGCAGCCATCGCCCGTATGTACTATTTCTGCGACGATACACACAAATGCTATGCACCGTTCTTTCCCTACGAGGATATACGTGCAGCCTATGACAAGATGTATCTCACCTTGCCCGACGATTACAATTTTTGGGACTTCTGCGTCACGGTCAATCTGATGTACTCAAACCACATCGAAACCCTCCGCTCATGGTTCCGTGACCGTAGCCGGCTGTTGCAGAAGTCGTGCGAGTTAGCACGCAGCTTCCTACAGGACGAAGACACCGACCATCCATCTGACAAAATTTGGTGGTACGTCAATTCCTAAAGACACCAAAAGCGGATAGGGCAGGATTCATTCCTCTCTATCCGCTTTTGCGTCAATCGTCAATGTATTTCTCTATCACCTCGGGATTATACTCAGCGCCATATCCGCAGGCCTCCTCATACATCTTGAAGTCAGCCAGTTTCCTGCTGATGATGTCCGCAGCCAACACGCAGTTGCTGTCTTTGTTGCAGTCAATGTCTCCTCCACTGCATTTCAGCACCCTCCTCACAGCTTTCTCCCAGTTCTTCGCAACATCTTTGAACGAACTTTCCTTCGAAAACAGCAGACTCATATCCACCTTTGTCTTCTCGGATCCGTCGGCTATGTACTTTCTGAACGTTGACAATGCGAGGTCGTTCATCGTCAAAGCAGTCAACAGATGTGCCTTAAGCAAATGTTCCGTGTCGTTATGCTTCATCAGCACCGCATCATAGCTCCACTTTAGCTTCTGTACGTGCATCTTCATCTTCTCCGCCACGTCGTCCGATATGTCAAGCCACATCTGATACCTGTCCAATAGCTGCACCTTCATCTTCGAGTTCCACGCATCATACGCAGCGAGAGCCTTGTTAACGTCCCTCTTCACCTCATGCTTCCAGTGCATTGTCTCCTGCAACAACACTTTAGCGTCAAGCATTGAGCTTTGCGCCAGGTTATACACCGAGCCGATAATGATATAGTACAGCGAGCATTGGTCGTTCACCGCATCCATAGTCCGCTTCATCACGTCAGGATGCACGGCAAGTAGGTTTCTATTCTGCCTTACCAAACTTCTTCTTATATTCATGACACTTTGCTTTTAGTTCTATTTCCATTATTCTCTCTTCTTCCATTATCCGCTTGACGCTCTCAAATGAAAGTCTTTCCAAATCACACTTAAAAGGACCGAAAGTTCCTCCCATGGTCTCTACGTATTCTATCAGCCTAGTCCTGCGTATGTATCTGTCGGGCAGCTTGAAAATCCAAAACCTTTTGCCCTTCGCTCTCGCTATCTCGCCATACACACAAATATGTGCCTTCATACCTCCCTTTGTGCGTACGTCTGTAACGGTACGCTGTGTTCTGTATATTATAGTTCTTTCCATATTGTTTATTCTTTAATGTTAAACCTTGAGCAGCGGAAGTAAGTCCTATAAGGGACAAACTCCCCCTTGCTCTTTTCCTCTTCCATGCGTCTTTTGTAGAGCATGGTCAGTTCACGACTCGCTTTCCGGTCTAATAGGTTGCCGTTATAGACATTCCATTTTTCCGTCGATTGATGAGGATACATTCTCATTACTATTCCCTTCCTTAACGTTCAGTTCGGCTTTCACCCGTTCCAACGACCTGTGCAGCCGTATTCTTTTCAGCTCCATTTGCTTTGCCTCGACAAAACCCTGAATCCTCCTTACGTATTGAGACTGTAGTCGCAAAGCTTCATCAAGCCGCATGTCATAGCTTTTTAACCAGTATAAGACACGGCTATGTTTTCTTGTCGTGCCATCTGAGCCACGCATCCAACCATCACGAAAAGCCCAACGTTCCGTCCAATAAGAATGATACTTGCGCCTTTTATGTCTGCATAACGAACGATAAACGTTATAAACGTAACCCGCCTTGATTATCTTCTTTGCCAATCTTTGCTTCATAGGCTATTCTGTTTTTAGGTTCAACTTCTCCTGCCATTCCTTATCGTGGATGGAGCCTACCACCTCGCAGTATTGTAAGGTTCTTTGCTTTATGGTGTCGCAGATGACATCGGATATGCCGCGCACGGACGACTTGGGGTTCTTGACGGCCATGATGTAGAAAGATGCTTCTTTTTCGTCCCAGCCTATTGTGTCGTAATAATTGTCATACTCATTGGCTTCGATACAACTGAACGGATATTTATCAGACCGTAGTACATCGCCCTCGTATATCTCTTTACCGTTATTGTCCTTGAAGCCAGTGAACTGTCCAACAGTCTCGGGATTTACCTCATACCCACCAACCATAGTGCGAGGTTCCAAGCCAGTTGTTGTGAATTTCTGATTACGCACCAAGTCACCATATCGCCAAGCGTCCGTGAAGACATCTTTGCCACGAAATTTAATTGTTCTCATAATGTTTTGTTTTAACGTTATATAGCTTGAACATAAATTTTAGTATTTAAGTTCTACAGGTTCATCATTCCAAGTAAGCTCTCTACCGATGAGTTTTTTAATAGAACCTTTTGGGAGTTCTACAGCGTTTGATTCGGGGAGATTTTCTATACACCATTTAAAGTCTTCCCAATCTTGATAAGGTTCAGTACTACATATACATTCTGTACCATCTTTATCTACTGCTAACCATGCCATATTATTCCTCCTTAATGCCGAAGGGCGCGCCGTCTATGAATGTTTTTGTTTCCTAAAATCCGCAACTATCATCCAATACACGATTAAGGGTAGATTTATGAGTCGTTAGTAGCAGCTTTCAGTAAAAAGCAACAGCACAACATCAATATGTAGCCACCATCCCCTTACCCCACGATGCGACTTGAGGTAATACGCAGATTCAAACCGGAAAGAAAGGATTCTTATCCGAATTCTGTTTTGAAGGGTTTTGCATAAGCTCGGTTCTCTGTGTAGATATTCAGCACGTATTGCCTTGCAGTCATGATCCACTTGGCAGGTACGGAGATGAATCTGAAGACAAAAGCCTTTATGCGACTCGTTTTCTTGAGCCCAAAAGCCTTGGTGTCAAGCCTGCTCATGATGGTCTTGTAGAAATTGTGTATCAATGCAGTAAGCAGAAGAAAGACAGTATTCTCCGCCATGAATGACTTGGGGAGCCTGCTCCAACCGAATCCGTTGTTCATGTCGTCAAAGATACGTTCCTTGCCGCCACGCAGATTGTAGAATTCAACAATGTCCCTTGTCGATGACTTGTAATCGTTGGTCAGAATACAACGGTAAGTGTATTCGCCTTCCCACAGGTCAAGGTCGCCACTGTTGCGTCTTTGTCTCTGGATGACAAGACGATAGCACTTGCCTTCCCATTTCTCAACGAGAATGGAATTGAGTTCGAACTGGATGCCGTTAATCTCCTCCGTCTTCCATCCTCTCAGAGCAAAGATGTCATTGTAGAGCGAACTGCATCGGTTGGCACGGATGTAGAAATGTTTGCAATGCTTCTCTATCTCACTGACGATTTCCTTCGAGCAGGAACCGCAGTCTGCCCTGAAGCGATTTACACGGATGTTCTGGGATTCCAGAAGAGCGAAGAATCTCTTATGGGTGTCTGCCTGATGAAAACGCACATTCGTGTTACCATCGCTGTTCTCGATATAGACTATCTTGTCACCGATAACATATACGCCAGGCCTGTAGCCGAGGAACTTTTTGTAGGTCGGTTTTGCATCATACTTCTCCGTTTCAAGGAACTGATGGTCAAAGTCAACATCGTATTCCTCAATTTCCTTCAACTCGCCTGTAGAAACCAAAGCGTTTATAAGCAATGTGTTGAGTTTGTCTGCAGTATTGAAATCATAGGTCTTGCCTTGGTCGGAAGTATAGGAGATGTTTTCCTGTGTCAGTTCCTTGATGGCTCTGAGGATGGTATCAGAGCTGCATGTACGAAGGGTAGGATGATACGAGAGATGGCGCATCAGTTGTGACGTTACATCTTCCACGCATGAGCCGCCACAGAAATAAACGCTCATCAGCGAACGGACTATCTCGCTGAACTGATATCCGAAGATACTGCTGCATCTCTGACCCAGTGTTGAGTCGATAACGGGTGAAAGCATGGAGTCAAATTTCTCCATGATTGAAAAAATTCCTCCAAAAGGTGTGAGTTTCTCAGATTTAATTTGTATTTTTGCCATGTCATATTAGAGTTTTGCTTGTTTTCTTTTTGCAACACTAAGATAAGTGAAAATTCTGACATGGCAAAATCCTGGGCAACTTTTTGTTGCTCAGGAACTTATAAATAAAGTTAAATTATAGTGTTGCGGAATTAAGGTGTTTTAAAAAGGGTATCAAAACCCCAATATACATTCACGGCAAAATAACAGCAA
>ERZ1024365.7-NODE-7-length-69238-cov-94.509518_pt1 | contig 69238 bp, 83 predicted proteins | sample MGYA00520788_ERZ1024365 | MGnify/ENA primary metagenome ERZ1024365 (study PRJEB33242, sample SAMEA3444265) | Homo sapiens | biome: Host associated; feature: Gastrointestinal tract; material: Stool | place: Uganda | collected 2011-01-01 ... | reverse complement strand
CATGGATAGAGGAGATGGAAAAGGTGAACGTGATGTTGTTTATGTTGGTAGATATTATTGTAGTAATACCAGTGATACTAATCACAAGTCAGTAACTAATGCAAAGCCATGGAATACTTACATAAAAAATATGATAGATACAGTAAACGGTTTAAATGATACAATTTGGACTTTAGATTTTGCAACATTGGTAACAATACAAATGCTTTATCTTGTTGAGTTTGCAACATGGGACTCACAAACAGTAATTGGACGTGGTAGTAATATAGCACAAGCCAACATGCAAAATACAGGTACTACAGATAGTATGCAATATCACACAGGTACAATGCAAACTTCAAGAGATATAATAGGAAATGGTATACAATATAGATATATTGAAGATTTGTGGTCTAATGCTCTAACACCAATTGTAGGTTGTTATGCTAATACAATAGTAAATGACAAAAATGTAGTAATAGGATATGAATTAAAAGTAGCAACTAACCCAACTCATTTTACTCCTTTGATCAATAGTGAAGGTCATTCATATTTTTCTGGTGGTACAACAATAGCTACAGAAAATGATACATCTGTAGCATACTCAGAATCATTAGCAAAATCAATAAAAATATCTAGTATTGAAAGTCTAAATTGGGCATATTTTGTTAATAGTTCAGTTACTATTGACAATAATTATCATAAATATCTTTGTGATACTCAATATATGGATTTCACCTCTGCAAATCATAGAGATACGCTTGAACTAGGTAAAGGTGGTAGTGGTGATGATGCACTTGGTTATGGTTTGTTTAATCTTGGTTTGGATGATATAAATGGTAGTGGTGTAGAAAGCATAAGACTTATGATTCTTCCTTAATAACTTAACTAAAGAAAGGAATTTTTAGCTTAAACATAATTTAATTTTTTTTGTGTTTGGCAATAGAATAATAATGAAGAAATGTTGAAAGATTATTTACCTGTTTATGATTGCGGAATTTTGAGGGGTGGTCTGAAAAGTGAATGAAAAAGAAATAAAACAACAAGCTGTAAATAAGCTTTTAGAGATTTATGAAGAGGTACCTGTTGATATTGATACATTTCTAGAAGACCCAAACTATTTGGGAGGTACAACAAATAAAGGTAAAGCTATTTATCCAGCATGGAGAATAGCTATGCGAGAAATAATGAAAGATCCTTATAAATATACAACAGTAGTTTTTACTGGTTCAATTGGTACTGGTAAATCTACAGTAGCAGTTTTTATTGCACTTTATATGTTATACTGTCTTATGTGTCTTAAAGACCCTCATTCATATTTTGGTATTGAAGCAACACAAAATAACATTATGTTTATTTTTAATAACTTAACATTATCTAAAGCATATAAAGGTGTTATGGGTACCTTTATGGGACATTGTCTTAAATCACCTTGGTTTTTAGCTCGTGGTCGTGTTGTTGGTGATGTTAATAAAACATTTTTACCAAATAAACGTATAAGATTTGATATAGCATCAGAAGAATATCACGTAACATCAACTGACTGTTTTTGTTTTATTTTTGATGAAGCAAATGATGTTTTACATAATTCTGGTAACTATCAAGATAGTATGGCTATGCAGATATTAAATGCAGCTAATCAACGTATTCGTTCTCGTTTTAGAGCGAAAGACCGTTCAGCATTCTTTGGTAAATCAATAGTAATTTCATCTAAGCAATCAGAAATGGCATTTCTTGAGCAGTATACTCAAGACATGATTAATAAAGATCCTAGTTCTATATATGTATTTGATAAACCACAATGGGAAGTAATACCAATTGAGCTGAGTGGTCAAACATTTAATGTAGCGTATGGTAATAAAAACGCAAAATCACGTATTATGTCCCAAGATGAAGATGTTGAACAAACAAAATTACAAGGATATAAAGTACTGGCTGTGCCTATAGAATATAGAAAAGACTTTGAAGATAATCTTAATCGTGCACTTACTGAAGTTGCTGGTGTTTCAGTTTCATATATTGATAAGTTTTTCTCTCGTGAATATGTTTCTAATTCTATAGATAAACACAGATTGAATCCATTTAGTCAAGACGTATTAATTATTGGTCTTCGTGATGAAAAGAACTACAAAGATTATTTTGATCCATTAAAAATACCAGCTGAGTGGCAAACAGAAAAAATTTACATGCATTTTGATACATCTAAAAATAAAGATAGAACAGGTATTAGTGCAGTATCTCAATCAAGAATAAATCCTGAAGAAGTACATCATCTGTTTACAGTATATATTGAAGCACCTAAAAATGATCAAATATGTTTTAAAAAACATGAAGATTTTATATTTTATTTATATGATGAGCTAGGTTGGGATATAAAAAATGCAAGTTCTGACGGATTTAATAGTGCGCAATTGAAACAAAATTTCATGTTACATGGTATTGAAGCCGATTACTTATCACCAGATAGAACAGCTGTACCTTATATATCATTACAACGTTTATTATATGATGGTTTAATGAAAATAATTGAAATACCTTTACTTGAGAAAGAGTTGGTTGAATTAAATATGAACAATGAAACACAGAAAATAGATCACCCTGTACAAGGAAGTAAAGATGGTTCTGATAGTCTTGCCTGTGCAGTACAAAATTGCATTAATCACCGTACTAATGATGATTTTGTTTCTAATGAATATAGTGAAGGTGATTTAATAACTACATTTAAGCCAGATTATCAGATTTTACCACAAAATAATGAATTTAATGAGAAAGATTTTGAATATTCGACTCTAATAGATAGAGTACAAAATCAAAATAATGAAGAAGATAATGTAGACATGGAATATTTTAGATTTTAATAAAGGAGAATAAATATGTATAAACATAAGTGTGCGTATTGTAATAAAGAATACGAAACCGACACTTACTATTCAAAGTATTGTTCCGATACTTGTTGTAAAAACATGGAAGAACAAAGAAAACAAGAATATGCTAAAACAAAAACAAGAATTTGTAAATTTTGTAGTAAGAAATTTATGCCTAAAAAATATGCAAATGGTAATTACAGTCATGCTATTTATTGTTCTGATTTATGCATGAAATTAGGTTCATCTTCAAATGTAAAACAAATCGATGATTTTATATATGAAATTACAACTAAGAAAACAAAATATTTTTATAATACTAAAACAAAAGAAAATTATAAATACTGTGCATATTGTAATAAAAAATTTATATTAGAACCTGGTAATCTACAATCAGATATTAAATATTGTTGTGATTCTTGCTCTTATAAAGGTTATATGAGAGATTTTGAAAAAACAAAAACAAGAATTTGTAAATTTTGTGGTAAAGAATTTCAAGTACCACGAATAAATAATGGTCATTTTAGTGAAACTATGTTTTGTTCTGAAAATTGTAGATATTATGGAAAAAGTAAATCACAAAATGCAGCTCAGAAACAAAGAGAACAAACATGTATGCAAAAATATAATGTTATTTATCCTTGTTTAACAAAACAATGTAGAAATGCAAATCATAGTATTATATCTAATATAAATCAGAATTTTGCTAAATTATTGAATAAAAATAATATTGATTATGAAGAAGAATACATAATTGAAAAATTTGCATATGATTTTAAGATTGATAATATATTAATTGAACTAAATCCAACATATACACATTCAATTTTAGGAAATCATTTTGATAACAGATCAACTAAACCTGAATTTAAAGAATATCACTTAAAGAAAACTCAAACCGCAGTAGAAAATGGTTATAGATGTATAAATGTATGGGATTGGGATAATTGGGAAAGTATTATTAATCTTATTAAACCAAAACAAAAACTATATGCTCGTAAACTACAACTAAAAGAAATCACAAAACAAGAAGCTAATAGTTTTCTTATTAAATACCACACCCAAAGTAAATGTAAAGGTAATTCAGTAAATCTCGGTTTATACCAGGATACTAAACTTATCCAAGTAATGACATTCGGAAAACCACGTTATAATAAAAACTATGAGTGGGAGTTATTAAGATTATGCACCCATTCAGATTATGCAGTGGTAGGTGGTACAGAAAAATTATTTAAGCATTTCATTAAAACACGGAATCCTGAATCTGTTTTATCATACTGTGATTATAGTAAATTTACAGGTAACGTTTATTTAAAATTAGGTTTTAAAATTAAAACTAAAAATAAACCACAAAAAATTTGGAGTAAAGGTACTATACATATAACAGACAATTTACTTCGTCAAAGAGGTTTTGATCAATTATTTAATACAAATTATGGTAAAGGAACAAATAATGAACAGTTAATGTTAGATCAAAATTGGAGACCAATATACGATTGTGGACAAGGTACATATATTTGGTTAAAAGATGAATAACGTAGAAAAGTCTGAGGTTAAACTCAGACTTTTTCTGACTATATGAGTAAAGATTTAAAAAATAATATAAGGAGGAATCTTATTAGTATGATATATAATCCTTTAATAATCATGAAATGTTTATCAACACAAGCAACATACATAAATAAAAGATATGGACAAATGTTTTATTTTACAGATAAAGGTCAAGTCTATGTTGATACACAAAATCAAGGTCGTATATTAGCAACAGATATCTATGTCTTACAATATGAACGTGAAAGAACAAATTTTGTACCAGATAATAGATCAACTATGGCTACAGAACCTGATGTTCTTACTAATGATCAACTTTATGTAGATTTTATTTATATCTATGTTGTTGAAACCAACAGCTTATACAAATATATTTATTCATCTCGTATATGGCAAACTCTTTATGGTACATATGGTTCAACAGTTGTTGCTCAAACCTATACACCAGAAGGTGATGGTGTTATAATTAGTGCAGATGATGTAACAACTAATGGTATATTAAATGATGGTTCTGTTGTTATTAGAGATGCTAACAAAATGATTTGTGGTCTTGCTAAAAGTGATGGATATTCTTTAACAATTAATAGTTTAATAGGTGGTCAAATTAATATTGAACCTTCTGGCTCACCAAGTGGAAATGGCTGTCTACAGCTTAATTCTGAAAGTTATGAAACAAATCTTAATAATGATTTAATTGTTTATGGTCAAATTAAAACTGCACCTAAAACTGATTGGAATAAACAATATCGTTTAGTTACTGAAAATATTAATATAATATCAACAACATCAATTAAAGCTGGTTCATTAATTAAAGCTGGTTCATCTCTTGGTTCTTCAAAATACACAGAAGATACAAGATTAGATAAAGATATTACAGTAACTTCTGGTTTAATTACTGTAAACAGTAAATTATATATTAATACCATAGTTAATGGTGAACAACTTAAACCACCTTATCTATTTGATACAGATAATATGTTTATATCAAATACTAATGCATCAACTATAATTCTAACTGACACAACTAAAAGTGGTACTACACTTATAGTGGATTCTATATCACCTTTTAATAATATCGGAGATTCTTGTTTTATTAAAAATACAGAAAATATGACAAATATTACTAAAGTTAAATTTAAACAAGATAACAAAGAATATAATGTTGAATATGTGGCTAAAGATGGAATTAGTATATCTATGCATATAATATATTCTTTTGATGGTAATGTTAAACTCATACCATAAGAGAGGAGAGAAAGCATAAATGGCATATGTTAGTGATTCTTCAATTAGTGGTGGAGGAAGTAGACAACCTAATTTATATAACGGCAGTTATAATTATCGTTACGTTGCATATGATAATGGTTCAAAATTACAAGACATAAAGAAAAATAGGACAAATCATGTAAACACACAAATAAAAGAACTCACAGATAAAATAAAATTTGTTGATGAACATTTGAAAAAACATGATACTACACCTTTTGTGCTATTTGAAGTTAATGACTTTAAGTTAGACACTCGTGATTCTGATTCATTTAAACATTATGCTATATCACTTGAAAATCATAAAACGGGTGTTGGACAAGGTAACCAATTTAAACTACGCATAGCTTATCATAAACATTTTAGTAATTACTCAAGTATAAACCAACTTGAATATGCTTTAGGACCACTTCGTAAAAGTAGTTTAGTTTATGATATAGGAGGTTTACAATCTGTTAAAAATCAAGGTCGTAATAAGTGTACTTTACAGTATGGTTATGTTAGTGATGATCAAAAACTTATTTCACCTGTTTATACTGGACTTCTTTTAAAATATAGCGTAACAGCTAATAAACAGATTGTGGAATACACACTTGAAGGTTTTACAGGTGAACAAGTTGCAGTAAATACTGTTAACTGGTACCCCAGTATTCAAAATATGGATTTTATTCAGTTAAATGATGGTACTAAAGTAGGTAAAGCAGATCTACAACTTAAACTTGCACAAAATAAACTGTCTGAATCACAAAGAAAAGAGATAGCTAAAAAATTAAATGAAGAATTTACAGATGGTATTGTATTCCAACCTTATTTAGCTCTTGATTGTTTTCTTCAAGACTATAACGCAAGTGTTGATTCAAACAGTACAAAATATTATCTTATAGATTGTACAGGTAAACAAAGTCCTCAAAATTTAAGTAATGATAATGCATTAGAACCTGTTAGAATGTCAATATGTAGAGCTCAAACACCTATTCAGTATATTGAGTATTTAGTTGGTCTGTTTAAATATAAAACAACTACCAACTATGCAATTGAGTTTCTAAAACAACAACAACAAACATCTGAACGTTTTACTTATGAATTTATTAGGGATAAAGATGATGATAAGAAAATATATGTATGTATAGATTACTTTTCAAGTAGTGATGAAGATATAGATTCAAAAGTTGCTTACGATTTTACAGGTTATTCAACAGACAATAATCTACTAATCGACTATAATTTAAATTATGATGGTACTATTGCATTAGCTATTGCAGATAATGATACCGAAAGTAAACAAAGTAACGCAGTATATATTAATGATAATGGAGAACTAAGACAAAAAATATCACTAACAAGAGATATGTTTGTTTCTGGTGAATTAGATGAAGTTTTAATATCAAAACAAAATACTTGGTTAGATAAAATATCCACTGCTAATAATGCTACAATGACAACATTTGGCTTACCATTTGAAATCTCTGTAGGTACAATATTTAAATGTGGTATTTATATTACAGATACATTACATCATTCATCAGGTAATTGTTTTGTAACTAGTATTGTAGATAGAATAGAAAATAATCAATTTACCACAAATTTTGAGCTTGTTAGACTTCCTGGTAAAAATAATAATATAATTGAACAGTTAGGGGGTTAAGAAAAACAATGATTCTACAAACTAAAGCAATAGAACCTAAATCTGGTTCAGCAACAGGAACTTATCCAGCTATTATACTTTTAGTTAGTAGTCCCGGTAGTAATAAATCTTTTGTTAATTTACAAGTATATTGTCCTGCTATTATGTCTGGTACATTAGAAGAAGCAAAATATGCAACAAATAACTGGATCTCTGCACCGCTTTATTTATATAAAGACGAAGAGGATAAAACAAAAGATATAAAATATGACTTTAAAGTTGGAGGTTTAATTGTAATATCATATCAAGACGGTAATATTAATACTCCACAATTTGTTAGAGAAATACCTATAGATAAAACTGTACGAGAAAGAAATGCTATGTACGTTAGAGGTGCAGATATAACAGCTGATACATTATTTGATATTCTTGATACCAGTCTTGATTTAACTTCTCCTGGTTTACAAAAAGGTGTAACATTACTTCCGGCACTTAAAGCTTGTAATAAAATAAATCTTCGTCATTTTTATGGTTATACACAAGAAAATGAAAAACTAACTACTATATATAGGTGTGGTATATATGGTACCGAATTAATATATCAGAGTGATGAAAAAGATGTATACAGAGCATTAGTAAATATACGAGCAGCCAATTTTGATTTTCTTGATAATAGAAACGACAAACAATATCAATGGTTGTCAATTTGTCAAAGATTGTTAGAAGTTGAAGACAGAAGCGTTGATGGTAAGTGTTTAGTTGATATTGTTAATTCTACTCTTATAGCTAATGAAAGTAAAGAGGATAATAAGGTAGCCAAATTTGATAAAACTAACGATGCGGATGTTTTATATTGGTATACAAAACTTGCTGGTTATATCTATGCTAATCATGGAAAAACAAATAAAAATAAATTATTAGATGAAGAAATTGATAAAGAGTATGATAAAAGTAATATTATTTCTTCTGAGTTGAGTAAGTCTGTAGCAGAAAGGAACTTAAAATTTAAACAATTACAATCTACATTTTATACTTGGTTTGCTTTAAACTCATTTGAAATAGATAGTACTGACTTATCAACACCTACTATTTCATTATATAAAGGAACATTCAGAAAAGATGGCTCAACAGAAGATATGAGAGAAGCAACATTTAGTTTTATAGATAAACTTTTTACTCAATTGTGTAAAAATGAATTTTTTAATAATCAGTTAGCTATTTGTTATAGTATAATATTATCTAATAATTTATTAAGTTTTAGACAAACCTATGGTGCTGATTCACTTTATAATAAAGCTTTATTAATTTGTGTTGTTATTGCTTCTGCTTTTCCTACACTTCAAAAAACGTTACAAAATTTAAGTATAAATGCTGAAGAAAATCAACCATCTAATGATGAAATAATAATATTTAGTAATACATTACAAAATATGAAACAATTAAGAAAATGTATTAAAGATAGTAGTTTACCTTTACCTTCAACAGCAGATATTGCTACAGATTTAACTCAAATGTATTTTAGAATATTGGGTTTATCTGTTGAAGTTATAGACAATGTGCCACATACACCTAAAGATGTATTTGAATACAATAATAATCCTGTTGAGGTAATTTGGGATTGTATGTGTTTAGGTATTAACTACATACTTGATAACTATGACTACATAAAACAAAAACTTGATACACCAAAAACAACATTTATTACAGGTGATGGTATATATACAGATGGAAGTCCAAGTCAGTACGGATTTGTTTGGCCTACTCCTGGCTATTCAAGAATAACATCACCATTTGGCCCAAGAAGAAGCAGTTATCATTATGGTATAGATATAGGATTACCTACAGGTTCTGAAGTTGTAGCTATTGCTGATGGTACAGTAACACGAGTTGGTTGGCAAAATCCTAATAATTCAAAAGAAGGTTATGGTAAACGTATATATATTAATCATGGAAATGGTGTAGAATCAAGATATGCACATTTAAACGATTTTATGGTTAAAAATGGAGATCAAGTAAAACAAGGACAAGTTATAGCACATTCTGATAATACAGGACACTCAACAGGTCCTCACTTACATTTTGAAATTCGTTTTAATGGAGCAGCTAAAAATCCTGTTGATTATGTATCTTCTAATAACATTGCTGGTCAAAAAACACAAATTGAAAGTGCAGCAACACAACCTAATGGTCCAAGCACAGCTAAATCTGGTAACTATTATAATATACCACTTTCACATGATGTTCAAGACCATTTATTTTCTGAATGTAGTAAATATGGAGTTTCTGTTGCATTAATGGTTGCTCTAATTGAGTGTGAGAGTTCATTTAGACCTAATGCTGATAGTGGTTCAAGTGTTGGTCTTTGTCAAATAAATAGAAATAATTGGTCTAACTTAAGTAAAGTATTAGGTATAACTGATTTCTTTGATCCTAAACAAAATATTACATGTGGCGTTTATATGTTAGGTGGTTTACTTCAAAGTTATGGTACATCAACTGAAGGTTGTCACCATGCATTAACAGCTTATAATAGAGGTGAAAATGGAGCTAAAAAGTTCTATAAAAAACATGGTACGTATCATTCAAGTTATTCTAATAAAGTTATGGCTGCATATGAAAAATATTTATAATTAAGAAACAATTGTCTAAATTGACTTTATGGTAGAAAGAAAGGAGTTTAAATATATGGAAATATATAGTAAAAACTTAATAGTAAATATACTTGAAGCAAAACTCCTTGAGTCATTTATAGAGTATAACCCGCAAGGACAATACAATAATAAATTTATAAAATATCTATATAAATATATAAGAGAAAACACATATGCGGGTGAACATGATATACTATTAAGACAATTAACAAATCTTGTTAATGGTAACAAATTATTTAAAAACACAACAGTTAAAGAATATACAGACAGAAAAACTTATGTACTAACTGATGATACAGGTTTTACAGATGAAATGAAAAACATTCTTCATAAGGTGGTTAAAGAATATTATAATTACAAATATACTTTAATTTCTGAAAATAGAATTGAAGTTCAGCTTAAATTTGGTTGGTTACCTCCAAATACTGCTAGCTGGTTAAATTTAATTAATGATGAGTGTTTAATTGATTATTATATTGATGGTGTAATATTAAGAAAAAATACACATAAATATTTAGGTGGTGGTCAACCAGATAGTGGATATGTCTGCTATCTGGTTGATAGTGTTAATGTATATGACACAGTTATGTTTCTTGCTGATTTAGCTAAAATGGGACTTGATAAACCAAATATTACAATGCCAAAGTTTAAAGTTGCTACTATGTTAACTGAACTTAGAGGTTCAAAAGGTGCAACATTAAATAGAATTGCAGAGTTTGATTTAGATAATTTCTTTTACGAACTTGGCCCATATAATCAAAACTATTTATCTGCTACATACTCTGCACTTATAATTCAATTACCTTGGGAGTATGCAATAAGTGATTATTTTAGGTTATATGATGTTAGTAATTCAGTAGAAATAAATAGTGAAAATAATACTGAAAATCCAAATGATATAATAAATTTCTTTATTCCATTTAATGATCCAAACTTCGATAATTTATTTAATAAGTTTACTATGAAAGATAAAGATGTAATTATTAAAAAATTACTTAGTAGTACAGATGTTGTAGACACAACTTTAATACAGTATATTCTTGGTGATTTTATTTGGAAAACTTCAGATTCTAAACTAATAGCATATGCTCAAAATCTTCTAAATAGTTTATTTACAGGTTCTGAATTAATTGCTGATGGTGTTTGGTCGAATACTGTATCAAATCTTGTTACTAAATTTAAATTAGGTTCTGATGATGTTAGTGTATTTGATGATGATGTAATTGATAAGGTTACTGAAGAAGCTATGATTACGCAATATAAGCTATTAACTAATTATTTAGATCCTAATGAGTATCTATTTAATGAGTGGTAAGGAGGTATACAAAATATGGCAATATCAGATTCAATAAATACTAAATTTTTCAAGTTTAAACTTGAAAACGAAGATAAAATATATGTTATACCTCAAACCATAAATGATGGTTCAGATACTATTCAATTTTCAGCAAACTGGTCAAAATTAAATTTACCTGGTAGTACAGAACCCATGGTTGCTTTTAACTATACTGATGCCCCAGTTACAAATGTTAATTTAAAGTTTCATGAAGATATGTGGCAAGAAGCAAATTTAGATAAAAGTGGATATCTTGATGTTATTAATAAATTTGCTTCTTTGTCTTATCCGGGTAGTAAAAATCAAACAATTGTACCACCTTATGTCATGATATATATTGATAACTATGTATATAGAGGTTATTTTACAAACATTAGAATTAATCAGTATGGTTTAATACGTAATGGATATAAAATAATGTGTGAAATATCAAGTGCGTTTACTATAATAAAAAGATATGCTCCTATACAATTAGATGTTGCATCTAAATTTAGAGTATATTTTATAGATTCTTAATGAAGGAGGTTAAATAATGCGTCCTTATCCCAGAAATGACATTAAATATGTACCTATAACTCCAAAATATATAAAAAATCCTACAGCATACAAAGATTCAAGATATAGTGTATATAGAGTTATAGATAATGAAAATAAGAAATCACTTGAAATACATATTAGTAATTCAATTAGTAAAAATCCTACATATAATGGTTATTACTATACAACAACTAAAAATGAAACACTATATAGTATAGCTAAAAAATATTATGGAAAAGAACAGTATTATTGGATTTTAGCTAAAGCTAATGGTATTAAAGATGGTGGTTTATCAACTATACCAAAAGGAACTACAATTGTTGTTCCAAACTATGTTGAATTACAAAAAGATGGTGGTTATTTTACTGCTAATTCAATAATATATCAATAAGGAGGAATAAAAAATGTTATTCAATTATCCTTCTTTTTTAGGTAGAGTAGAACAAGACGAAAGTCGTTTATTGTTTAATAGTGTTAGAATGGCATTACAAACTAACATAAGAGAAATATGGTACGATATTCAATTTGGTACCCATATTAGAGATTTACTAAAAAAGGGAATAGATGCTTTAGTTATGGCTGAAATTCAACAAGATATTGAAGATAATTTAATGAAATATTTTAAAAATGATATAAAGCTAAAAACTCTTGATGCTTGGCAAGAATTAGATAAAATAAAAGTTAATCTTACTTATATAGAATTAAGAACAGGTAAACATAATACTGTTCAAACAGAACAAAAATTTATAAATAATGACACATCATTGTATTATTAAAGGGGTGAGAATAATTGATAAGTTTACCTTATACTGATAGAGACTATGAAACTATTTTTAATGATATTAAAAACATTATTGAAACTTTAGAGCCAAAAGCGGAAGTTAATTTCAATAAAGCAAATGTTGAATCTATAATAGCAAAAATTATATCTGGATGTGTTGATACACTTTCATATAATCAAGATGCTAATATCATTGAGGCTTTTCCTTCAACTGCTCGAGATGCTCGTTCAGTTTTTGATTTGCTTTCTATTGTTGGTTATACACCAAAAACAGCTCGTTGTTGTCATTTATATATGACATTATGGAATCCAAGTTTTACTGGTGAAGTTATGTATGCACCATTTAATTTTATTTCAATTGATGGTAAAACACTTTATAGTCCAGATAAGTTTAGATGTGCAGAAGGTATAACAACAGACGTTGAATGGTATCAAGGTTATTTAATAGCACCTGATAAACGACCAACATCTCAACAAATAGAAGATACTGATAATTTTACTAAAAATTATTATCCAAATTTAAGTGTTAACGTTATAAGTAATAATTTATATAAATTACCAGAAGAACATACAAAAATAGATAGTAGAACACTTCGTGTATATTCAGAAGATGGAAAACAATTAACTTATGTTGAGAATCCGTATATGACAAATATTACCAAAAATTCTGTTTCACTACTTCCTTCTGTAAATAGTTTTGGTTATTCTTTAATATTTAGTAAAGATATATCAAGTGGTAGTGCTGGTGAGAACTTTTTTGTGTTTTACCTACTTTCTGAAGGTTATAATATTAGTGGTAATTTAATACCAAATTTTGGTGGTCTTGCTATAAATGGTAATACACCATCATTTTCATATAATTATAGTGCTGAAGATTCAAAAGAAGCTGAAACAGCTGCTGATGCAAGAGAAAATATAGTATATGAATTTGGTTGGAGAGATACACCAAAAACTATTATAACAAAATACGATGCTGAACGTGCAGTATTACAAAATTTTGAATATATAGCTGCTGTTGATGTTAGAGATGGTAATGATTATAGTTATTGTAGTTCATCTGAATTTGCAGTTGAAATTTTCTGTAAAGTTAATGAAGACTATGAGCAAAAATTAAATATACCCGTTGCTGATGGTATTAAAAATAGATTAGCAACTCATTTTGATAAATTCAAAGCATTACCATTACAATATAAATTTCATATAGATAATTATGAAATTGACGATTCTGAAAATGTAACTCAATTATATTACTGGTATCCTGATATTACAATATATCTTAAAGAACAAGTTAATGCACAAGATGCTGCAGCTGTTTTAAATATGGTTAATGAAGCTTTAACTAAACGTTATGAAACTAAAAACGTTGGTTATAATGAAGCTCCTCGAACAGTTGATATTATTGAAACTGTTCAAAATGCATCAGATATTGTACTTTATTTAGATATTGATGGTGTCAATTATATTGATTCTAATGGTGAAAAAGCAGAAAAAACAGATGTAACTTGTTCATTTACAGAAGATATACCAAGTCAAGATAGTTTAGATTATGAATTAACGCTAAATACTAAAAATGGTACACGTTATATAAAATATCATACAGTAAAAATTGTTAACAATTTCAATGAAACTATTGCGTATGATAATGGTGATGGTACACTTATGGCTTATGGTCCTTATCTTGCTTCTTATGGTGAAATTGATTATAAAACTGGTAAACTCAAATTTTCATTAAGTGCTCCATTATCTGAAGGTGTTAATTTAAGACTATATTACGAACAAGAGACGCCATGTTATTGTGAATTTATTAATGCCATTAATGCTGAAAATGGAATAAAAATAGCACTTGAAAGTTTAAAGGTGTAATAGAAGGGAGAGTAGATCATTTTGATTAGAATGCCTTATCAAAAACAATTGAAAGTCCCCGTTACTTTTCCAGCTGTTTTATCAAAAAGTCGCGACTACGATTTAATTGAGTATTTATTATATACAATATTTAATTATTTTTATACTCAAAGTGTTGAAAGTAAGAATGTTCACAATCCTTATAGGTGTAATGCTGAGTTACTCCCTATGCTTGCAGATTTTTATAGATATTCTTTTACTGATGTAGAAAATATTGATTTAGAACGTGATATTATGGCAACTGTACCAAATCTGCATAAAAACAAGGGATCAAAAACGGGAATTGATAATGCTCTTGAATTATCTAAAGTAGATAAAACAAATTATTTTAAAATTCCTTGGTTTTATAATAAAGAAACTAATATGATAATAGTTATATTAGCTAAAGATATGGAAACATATAAAATACTTGAATTACTAAAACTTGTTGTTCCTTTAGGAACTAAAGTTGTAATAAAACCTGGATTCTTTGTTAAGGCTGTTGAAGAAATACAAATGCATTCTTGGACCAAAATTAATTATGGTCCTTTAGATCCAAATAAACAATATTATGTTGAACCAAATAATTTTTGGTATACAGAATGGGATGAAGAAAAACAATTGTATTCAACATATGTTGATACTCAATGGGCACTTGGTGATCCAAATAATCATGACCCACAAGGACTTGGAAAAGATGGTGCATCACGTGTTGGTGGTGTTGAAGTTGCTGGTAATGAAGAACAAGGACCTGGTGGTAAAGGTGAATAAAAAGAAAGAGAGTTAGTTTAAAAACTAACTCTCTTTCACTATAGAGGAATAGTCAGTAATTGCGAGGTTCAATCAACAACTACTGACTATGTGGAAAATATCCTCTTAATGTTAATAAACTCTGGTATTTATGATCAAATTTTGTAAAGCACAATACAACATCTGATCAAAATTTATTAACAATTCTAACGTCAACAAAAAGTTAAAAATCATAAAAAGCTAAAAAGCACAGTTAAACTGGATTAACTGGATCTTTTAGTTCTATAAATCTGTAGATGTTTTTGAAAAACTTTGAGTGAAAAAATTGAATACTTTTAAGTCTAAACAAGCTGAAAAATCCAGAAGATCTGAATAAGCTGAAGAAACAAGAAGATCTAGAAAATCTGCAATGCTAAATAAACAAATTCAGAAAATCTGAACAAACTAAAAGATCCAGAAACCTGCAGAACTTTTCTATCAAAAGTATAGAATATCCCTTATATAATCTCAGATTTTTATTTAATTAGTAAAGATTTTTTCAGTGTCAAAAGAACCTCTGAATTATGTTTTCAGAGGTTGTATATTTAAATCTATTTAGTTCAATTTTTATTTGTTATTTATATTTAAGCAGTAAAGTCCTAATCTCCCCCGCCCATCTTTGTTTTGAAAATTATAGACCAATCTAAAAATTTTCAAAACGCAGTAATCAGTTAGCAAATCTGATTATTGATAAATTAATTATCAAGATGAGCATTTGGGTATATTCCGCAACTACTTCGGAAAACAAAATTATCAAAACAAAATCCAGCCTGGCTAGGATGCACTTTTAACATCCGACCTCGGAATTTCGCCAGCCTATCAGATATACTATATCCAACAGAGAACCTCTTGTGCTTCTGAGCTAAAAATTATATTCATCTCTTTTAGATTCTGCTATACGTCTAAATACCAGACCAACGCTTGCGCTCCGTCTTTACATACGGTGTGAATATTTGTCACCAAATAAACCTACTAAAAGAAATGGCTAATATATAACTCTAATTTGTGTATAATTATATTTAGCTACCTTTAAATAAACTTCAAACACATTCCGTTTATTTAATTGGATAATTTTGACTTTTCCTTCTACGATTTTTCCTTTAACAAGATTAACTCAACATTTCCACTTTGTCTACCCAATCTTGTTAAACTGATTGATAGCTCTTTATATTAAAACAAAGCTATATTTACTCAGAGTAAGTAAATCATTAGTTTGATTTTCATAATATGTTTCTAAACATATTGGATACTATTCATTACATAGCATATGGTATCAAGTACAAACTAATGCACCCCCGGTAAAACTTCACATATTCATTTACTAAATATCCTACAGTTCTACTACTGAGTTTTATTATACTGCTTTTTAAGTTTAGGTGGATAACGATTACTTATAGCCAAAACTGTGGATCTTATAAATAATCACATAAACAATACAATAACATTAATTAATTGTTTTAAAACTTAATTAATGGATTGAATATAGCAATAACTTAAGGAACTATAAACAATCAACCTCAATACCCCACCAGTTTCTTTTATCGTTTTCAGTTTATTTCAACCTTTTAGCTATTAATTATTAATAAACTGTTTTACCTGGTGTTCGAAATGAAAAATATTAAAAAATTATTAAACTGCATTTTCAATACTCACAATAATATTTCTTATTATTAACAAATACTATTGTCAATATTATAAATGTTTTATATTTATATCGTCTTTTAAAAATTGTACTTCTTAATTATATAAATGAAAACGTGATTTTATGTTTTCTAATTCATAGTATAAATCCTGTTTAATTCTAACAAATTCTTGTTTAGTTATCTTTTTATTTTTAAAATCTTTAAATGCTGCATTTTGTTTATCTGTTATATAACGTTTAACAACACTATCATATCTTTTTTGTTTATCTTCCTTATAATGATCACTAAGATACTTAAGATTAATATTACATTGTTCAATACATTTTAAAATATATTCATTATCTTTATCTATATCATAATTAAATTTCTTGTAGTGAAAAGTAAAACTACATTTATACTTTTCATATAATTTTTGCATAGATAATAAAATGATATTTATATACTTTTGAATATATTTATCTTCAATAGAAGTGACTTTTGTGCAATTTTCACTTAAATTATCAAATATAGAACAAATTAGCTGGTTATCTGTATAACATATAAATTTTTCAACATTAATATTTTTTCTCTCTGCTAAAAATTTAAAAGTATCAGAAAGACCTTTAAAACTCATTAGATTTTTTGTCATCCAGAATTGTCTATCATGTTCAAGTCTGTAAGTTTTATTACTAAAAACTATAGCACTACAATAAACACTATATCCTTCATACTGGACTGGACCTTTAGTTGTGTTATAAATTACTACTTTCTTCAATTTTATAGTCCTCCTAATATTTTATTTTTCAATTACAGTATAACATATTGTTTTGTTAGACCTGATTGCTTGACTTTATATTTAGTATAGGATTAAATATAAAATAACACTTTATTGTTATGAGGTGATTAAACATAATGAATAAAAATATGAAAACAAAAATTGGTCTTGCATTTCCGACTAATGTTAGAATTTTACAAACAAGATCAGATGGAACATTAATAAGAGATACAGCTGTTAAAAATAAAGTATTAAAAGAGTATGGATTATACTCATATACACGTTTTATATTAGGGAGTTTTAATAATAACTCAATATGGGATTGGAAACAATATGTACCAAAATTTCTTGCAGTTGGAACTAATAAACCAGGACGTACAGCAACAATTCCAGAAAAAGTTAAAGTAATAGCTGGAGCTCCAGGAACAGATACAGCAGTAAAAGTTACAGATATATCATTATATAATGAACTTGATGATTCCAGTGTAACAGGTGAATCTTCAGAGTATCATCGTATTAAATTAAATAGAGCAAATTACATTGAAGATATAGACGAAGAACCGTATTTAAAAATACAATTCGAAGCTTATATACCAGAAGATAGATATGTAGGTTGTGAAATTGGTGAAATGGCTCTTATGACAGGTAATACAGGTTGGAATGCTTATGCAAGAATTACAGGCTTTCCAAGCTTTATTAAAGAGCCAAGAACTGTAGTTCAAATAATTTGGGAGATAACTATAATAAGTATTGAATCTTCAGATAGATATTCTCCATTAGTTAAGAAGTACTTACTTGAAGCAGTTGAAAAAGCTATAGATGTTTTAACTGTTGATACAGAAGATCCAGAAGGTTTAGAGGGTGCTCGTTTAGCGTTAGAAAAACTAATACAACCATCAAAAAATGAAGGTACAGGTTTGTTTTATTTATTAAACGATAATAATATGATTACACAAGACGTTATTAATAATTTTTTATCCAAACCCTTTAATAGTTTAGATGACACGGGAATTATAGCGTTAATTAATAAGTTTCCATCAGGTGAAAACTGGTTGCCCTCTGGTCCTATTGTTGAGTAATACTAAATTTGCACTCTTAATTAGATAAAATATCAAGTTAAAATTCTATTATTAAAAGAAAAGGAGTAAAATTTCATGATTAAAGATAATATGATATTAGAAAAATCAGTTCTTCGTATATATGAAGGACTAACAAAACAAATGATAAAAGAAAACACATCAATAGAAGACATTGAAGATAAAATTAATATTATAATGGATGCGTTGGGTCTTGAAGTAAAAGACAAAAAAGAAGAAATCGAAACTAAAGAAGAGCCAAAAGTTGAAGAAGAAACTGAAGAAGTGATAGAAGATACAGAAGAAGAAAAAGAAGAGACTCCAGATACTTTTACAGTTGAAGAGGGTTTAGAGTCTGATAATGAAGGAAAATATACTTTAGTTATAAATAAAGATATTATAGGTTATGATGGTGATAAAAACAAAAATTTTAATAATTTAGATGATATTATTAAGTATATCGAAAAAGAAATTCCTCTTCGTACCAGCTATAATAGTTTTATGTCTATAGAAGAGAAAGATGAGGAGATAGATAATGGAGAACTTTATAAGAATGCATGGTATACAATAATTAAGAACTAAGAGGTGAATTTAACATGTCTAAAGCAAAAATTCTTGGTAAACTTAAAGGTGTTATAGCTTCAGCAAAAGAATCTTCACGTAATGGTAGACTATACACTGAAGGTTTTTGGGATACACTTTTTGGTAGACCTATATTTAAAGAAGGATTAGAAAATAGAGTATTTGGTGGTTGTCTTTATCACCCAGACGATGAGGAAGAATATAGTCAGATACATCTTGATGATAGATCAGCTGTTGTTTTAACAGACGTTAAGAAAACGGGTTTAGATTATATAGGAACGTTTGATATTTTACCAACAAAAGCTGGTCAGTGTCTTAGAAATCTTTTAGATGTTGGTATTGTTTTTGGTGTAAGTTCTCGTGGTCTTGCTGATAGAGATTGTGATATTTTTGATGAAAATATTGCACCAACATATGATCTAATTACATGGGATTTAGTAGCATTTCCAGGTGTTAAGTCTTGTCGTTTACATGAAGTAGGTGCAGTTGCTGAAAGTTTTAAAACAAAAAAGAATAAAACAAAGATAATGGAAAATCTAAATCATCTTTCAGAAAATGATAAATATATGGGTAAATATATTAATGAAACACTTAAAGCTAAAGAAGATTTTGATAATCAACTTCAAATAGAAGATGTTATGGCAAAACTTGGAATACCAGATGATTATATAGAAGATGTAAAGTCAGCTAATTTAGTTATAATTGGTGAGGATGAAAAACCTTACCTTAATAATACAGAAGTTAAATATTCTTCTGATAAAATTAAAACAGTAGTAGAAGCTTCTAAGCCTGGCGATATGTTTTTAGTTGATGATATTTATACTGTTGATAATAATTTAATGAGTATTGGTGATTGGATATATTTAACAAATATTAAAAAGGTGGAAGATAAAGAGAATGGCTGAGAATAATATAATAGAAAAAGTAAATAATTATTTACTTGAATCAGAAAACTTTGCAAATGAGTTTCTACCTTTAAAAGAAACATTAACACCAATACAAGAAAATTTTCATTTAGCATTACAACAACTACAACAAAAATCAGAAGAAGCAGAAGACTTAGCAGATAAGGTATTTTATTTAAATCGATATACAGATCTTGTTAAAAAAGTTGAAACAGTTTTTGATACAAGAAGTAAAAGACTTCAACAAACATTAACTATGCTTGCAAAATTACCTTCAACTTATACAGAAGATACAAGTATTATTGAAGATAATGAAAAACAAAATGATGAAATTGAAGATAAAAACTTAACACCTGAACAAGCAAATGAAATTTTAAAAATTCTTAATAATACAAAACAGTAAAGGTCAAAACTCTTATTTTGTTATAATTTTAATATAGAAATTAAAACAAATTAGGAGGTTTTTATTTTGAAGAAAATATTGGTTGGTTTATTTATAACAATTACACTTGGTATTTTTATTAGAGATTTAAGTTATATAATTATATTACATAATCTAAGTTATGACGAAACTTTAAATAAAAGCATAGCAGATAATCATATTAAATTAGAAAAACTTAAAATAGAATATCAAAACTTAATACAAGAATACGAAGAAATAACAAACAATACTAACGAAGAAATAAAACAAGATTTCGTATATAGAGAAGATATTCCGCTAAATAAAGATATACAAGAAACTATACATAATGAATGTAAAAAGTATAATATAGAAGATGAACTTATTTTTGGCTTAATAAAACATGAAAGCAGTTTTAAAACAAACGCAAGAAATTCAATAGGTTGTTATGGCTTAATGCAATTAAATCCTAAATATTTTCCGTCAAACTTAAATAGTATAGATAATGTTAAGTATGGTATTAAATATTTAAATGATTGTATAATAAAATGTAAAAATAATATTCCAGCAGCTTTAAGAACATACAATGCGGGGCATGATGATGGTAAACGTAATTACTCAAATACTGTAATTTCATATGCTCGAAATTTTGGTTATTCTGATTAAGAAGGAAGTGAATATAATTATGATAGACAATGTTTTAGGTAATCTTATAAATATAGGATGGGCAATGTTAATTTTTGTTTGTTCATATTTATCAAATGTACTATTTAGTCTTTACTACAATATAAAGATTTTAGATGAACCTTTTGATACAAAGAAATTAATTAATAGTGCAATTAAAGTAGGTTGTATTATAGGTGGTTTAACTTGTTTAGTTATATCAACAACTTGTTTACCTGAATTTGCTAATATGATAGGTTGGACAATACCTGATGAATATGTTGATGTATTTAGTAGTTTAGCAGTTCTTGGTGTATGTCTTGTTGTAAGTTGTAAATATATTTTTGAAGCAATTCAGAAATTTACAAAAATATTAAATAGTAAAGAAACAGAAACAATTTAAAATTAATATAATAAAAAGAACACAAGATACTAAGGTCTTGTGTTCTTTTGTGTTATAATAAAAGTACAGAAATTATTAAAATTATGAAATGGAGGTAAAAATAAAAATGTCAATACAAATTATTGACCGTAAAAGGGTAGCAACTGAATGGGATGGTGCTTGGTGTTGTGATAAATGTTTTAAAGCACAACACTGGACCACAAAAGCAAATATCACAATAAAAAACGAAAAAATTTGTGATAAATGTCTTGATAAATTAAATAAAAATATGATATAATAACCACCATAGAAAATAAGAAAAGAGGTAATTAAATGTATAAAGAAATTATTAGTCTCTATAAGTGGTGTGAGGAACAAAATATAAGTTGTATGTTATCTACTTTATACGATGGTTACAAAATAACTTTTAAAAACAGTTTTGGTGTTGTTCATTCGGATGTTGTTCAACATATGGGATCATATGGAAGTAAAGAAGGTTATGTAGAGCCTGCGGGATTTTCTATTAGTTATGCGCCTGTAACAGTAGAACAAATGAAAGACTTAATATTAAAAGAAATAAAAGGGAGGTAAAAATAATTGAAGATTGGGTTAATAAGTGATGCACATTTATTTCACAAATGTGCAATAACAGCAAAAGACTATAATTTTGTTTTACAAAAACAATTTAAAGATTGCGATATTATTGTTGATTGCGGAGATCTAACAGACAAATCAAGTTTAACAGCACCACAACTTGAAAAATTGTCAAAAATATACGATAATATAAATAAACCTGTTTATATAGTTGCTGGTAATCATGATAGTTTAAGTAGTACAACAGTTGCTTCTATATTTAATATGAAATCAAATATAAAAATCATTACAGAACCTACAAAAATAAATAATATGCTATTTGTTCCTTATACAGATAACATTAAAGAATTAATAAAAACTTTAAATAAACTTGATGAGTTCTGTAATTTTGCTTTTTCACATTTGAATATAACATCAAATGTCTATGCAACAATACCTTTTAAAAATATAGATAAATTGTTTAAATATGCTAAAATTTGGTTTAATGGGCATATACACACAATGGAAGAAGAATCTACAGCTTTTGGTAGTCTTTATAACATTGGTTCTTGTTCAAACTTAACATTTGGTGATGAGCATATTCCTTGTTTTTCTGTTTATGATACAGATTTAAACGTACTTAATACAATAGAGATTAAAGATAGTATTATACACAAGAATTATAGATTACAAGATAATACAGATCTAAAATCAATTTATAGTGATATAAGTTTTTTGGCTTCAAAGTATAAACTATGTTGTAAGTTTTATTTACAAAATAATCAAAACAGTCTTGAAATAAGAAAACAAATAAAATCGGAATTGGAATCTAATTTTAATATATTGAGTATATCTTTTGATTATATGAAAGATAAGTCAGTAGAAAAGAAAAAAGAAATAAAAGAAAGTAAACTAAACAAAGTACCTTTGATGCAACAGCTTATTCAACACTTTGAGGAAGATACACAAATATCTTTGAGTAATAATATAAAGAAAGAGTTGATGTTATTATGATTAAGTTCAAGCGATTGGATATTACATCATTTAAAAGTATTTTTCACTGTACAATAGATTTTGATGATTTAAGCGGTCAACTCTATTTATTAGAAGGAAAAAATAATACAGTAGATTTTGCATCTTCAAATGGAGCGGGCAAATCTACAATTCTTAGTGCTTTAACTTATGCACTGTATGGCTCAACAGATGATTCAACAATTAAAAAAGCAGACTACCAAAACAAAAGTACAAAAATAAAGTTAAAGTTAATACTTGATTTAGATATTCAGGACACGTCTTATGTTATTGAACGAACTGATAAAGAACTTAAACTATATAAAAATGGAGAAGATATTTCAGAGCTAACAAAAACAGACACAGAGAAAAAATTTCAGTCAATACTTAAGTTAACAAAGTCAGAATTTTGTAATTTTACATATCTTTCACAAAATGGTAGTGGTAGTTTTCTTACAAAAACACCATCAGAAAAACTAAATTGTATTAAAGATTTTATTTTTGGTGAAGATTTAAAACTAATAGATACTCAATTAAACGATTATATTAAAGAAACAAAATCAATTGCATCTGATTATACAGATCAATGTATAGCACTTGGTAGTAGTATTAATACTTTAAAGCGTGTTTTATTACATAAAGATGATGAAATAGAGAAATTTCCTTATAGTCTTGAGGAATATGAAAAAGATCTGGCAAGCTTAGAAAATAAAAGAAAAGAATACAATAAGCTACAGAATACAATACATAATTTTGAATCACAAATATTAAGCTATAAACAAAAATTTAATAAAGTTAAACAAAATTATGAAAAAGCAAAAGAAAATATATGTCCTACTTGTGGTCAAACTCTAAAAGATAAAACAGTTTTAAGTAATTTAGCAAAAGAAGCAAAAGAAATTAAAGAAGTTGTTACGGATATTAAACAACAAAGATTAAACGCTGAAACTGAATTAAATAAATTAGAGAATCTTAATTACGATGCTTTAATAAAAGATATTTACACAATTATAGCAAAAATAAAACAACAGGATAAAAATAAACAAAACTTTGATGATATAGCTAACGAATTAGAATTAAAAACTAAGAAATTAACTTCTACTATGACATTAGAAGAAGAGTTTGATTTTAAACTACAACAATTAAATAAATTATATAAATACTTTAAAACAGATTTTATTCAATATATTCAGAAAGCATTTTTAAATGAGATTGAAAATTACTTAAATCTGTATTGTCATGATATTTTTGACGAAGATTTTAAACTTATTTTCAGTAACAATTCGCTTGAACTAACTATAGGAGGACAACCTTATAGCTATTTTTCCGGTGGTGAAAAACAACGTATTGATTTTATATTTGTTTTTGCAATAAAAGTTGCTTTAAGTAGTTTTACAGATAAATGTACAAATTTATTTATATGTGATGAGAGTTTAAGTGGACAAGATAGTGAAGCTTTTGAAAATTGTTTAGAATTAATCAGTAGTTTAACATCAGCAGAAGATTTAACAACAATACTTGTATCTCATAGAGATGTTGATTATCAGTTGAATAAAATAGTAATTGAACGTTTTTATGATAAAACAAAGTTAAATATTATTGAGGTCTAATAAATTAATATGATATAATATTAGTATAAAATTAAATAAAGGAGAAGTTAAAAATGAGAAAACTATTTAGTACAAAACCTTATGAGGATAATAGCGAAGGTTATTATGCAGAACTTGTTCATGTATTTGATTTTGAATCTGAAGATGAATCAGAAGATTTTCAGATTTTAAGTCACAGTGAACAGCTTGCATCTTGTGGATTTAAGGAAGAAAAAACACCAGCAAAATCAGGAACAATACATCGTTATGTTGTTGATGCAAGTGATGTTTTTGTTGTTATTAGAGAAACAGTTATGACATGGTAACTATTATCAGGGGTAATAAGACATTGCCTGGTATTTTTCCTTGATTTTTATTTTTATACTGACTGTCTATATGAAGAAGATAATATACAAGGAGTTAACAAATATAGACATAAAGGATAGATAAACATATGTGGGATAAATTGATAAACTTTATAGAATTAATAGAACCACTTATTCTTGTTGTAATACCCTTAATATTTAGTATATGGATAAAATTAAAACTTAAGCTTATAGAAACAGGTAAAAAAGCTAAACAAGGAATAAATAACAAAGCTAAGCAAGAGTTACTGGACTGGCGACATGCTGAATCAATAAAAATTGTAAATAAGCTTAAAGAAGTTTGTAATTATCATACAGATTTAGGACATGTACACTCATCTTATATACAGTTAGAAAATGGTACAATAGCTACAAGTAAAATTTGTAATATGTTTTTTAGTTGTATAGCAGAAGATAATAGATATTCTAATATACAAAAGTCCATAGATATAATACAAAGAATACCATTTACAAGAATGTCAAATTGGTTTAATAAGATTTATGATTCTGAATATCAAGTTGTTTATTTAACTAAAAAAGAAGACATAGACGATATATTTTATGATAAAATAGGTATCAAATGTATAGTATCAAGTTTAGTTAAAGATTCAAATGGTTTAATAATAGGTATCTGTAATTTTCTTTTTTCAGATGAACAACAAGTTAATGATTTAATTGATTGTGATACTCAAATGTTAAAGTTTGTTTCAAGTGTTGAAACTATATTTTTAGATTTTAACATTAATTTACAAGCAAAGAAAAAAGAATTAGGTTTAGAAGATGAAGGTGATATATAATGACAATGGTAAATCATCCCATTGGATATAATATTTTAATGTGGGCATTAAGTTTACTTGGTACAATTATTACATCAGTAATTCTACCTCTTGTTGTTAAACTTATTGCTGCTAAAATAAAAAATGAAAAATTAAATTACGTTGCTAAAGAATTAGGAACAACAATTATAACAGCTGTTGATTATACTAATCAGACTTTTGTTAATCAGTTAAAAATAGATGGTAAATTTGACAAAAAAGCTCAAGAGAGAGCTATGTTAATGGCTACCAATTATGCATTTAATTGTCTTACAGATAGTTCAAAAAAGATAATTAGCTCAGAAGGTATTGATCTATATTCAATGCTTGAAAGAAAAATAGAAGCGCAAATTGCTAAACAGAAAAAGAAATAGTTTATGACGTTATTTATAGATTTAGGTCAAACTTAAATTTATGGTATAATTTAAATATAAAATGATAAAAGAAAGAGGTTAAAACATGAAAAATCAGTTTTTAGAAAGCGTTAAAAAGATTTATGAGATATTTCAGTCTCACAACCCTTGGGGTACAGCTCCAGAAGAAGATGAATTTGATGACCCAAAAGATCTGGAACTAATTAAGAAGCTTATTGCTCCTACAGATTATAAAACATTTGCTGATGCTTGGAGATCTATGCATATGGATGCTGGTGTTGATCCTGTAGAGTACGTTGATGTTTTTAATATAAAATCTGCTGAGGATTTTGCTAGAACTTATAATAAAGTATTAAGAGATGCTCTATATAGATAAGTAGAAAATAAGTAATTTTATGACGTTATTTGTGTATGATTGAGGCCACATAAATCATACACTGAAATTTTTACCCATTTTTTACATCCCTTACTACTTGCACTTGCTCGTTATTTATATGTGCATCATTATTTCCTCCTTTCATATGAAATGTTTAAACACATTTCCTCCTTAAAATTTTCATTCATAGGTATAAAGAACCGAATCTTTATAGGATTCGGTTCTTTATTTTTATTTATTTAGGTCTACTTTTATTTTGGTATATAATATAACTATAGTAATTATAAAGGAGAGAAATAACATGGAATTTAACTATCTTACTCATCCAAAACACTTAAGACAAGATTTTGGTTTACCTAATTTTGTTACAGGTGATATAATAAATAAAAAGGAAGTTATAACTGTACTTACAGCATTTAGTATTTTGGGTCTTAACACTATTTATATAAATCCAAATAAACATTGTTATATTAGTGGTAATTTCATATGTGTTAAAGTAGATAGATTCATAAATTATTTAAAGGATGCTAAAACAGATTATGTAAAGATTTTGGTAAACAAAAATAAAATACATATTGAAGAAATAGTATCACATAAAATATCAGAAGATAGTTTAGGATGGCATTTTAATGATTTTAAAATATGCCCAACACTTACTAAATTATATTTTAGAAATGAATTAGATTAATAGATCTCTCTGAAAAATAATATACTTTATTTTATTAGGTCAAATTTTTTCTTGTGATACAATGCTATTAGAAAAATAAGGAGGAAATAGAACATGAGTGATTATACAGCAGAATCTATTAAGATTCTTTCCGACCTTGACCATATCAGACAGCGAAGTGGTATGTACATATCTGATAATGGCTGTTCTCATCTATTTCAAGAAATAGTAGATAATGCTTTGGATGAGATGGAGTGTCATGGTTCAAATAAACTTGAAGTTCGTGTAAATAAAGATGAAGAAACAGGAGATATGACTTATACTGTTGTTGATTCTGGTTCTGGTATTCCTGTAGGTTATAAAGAAGTGAATGGAAAAGAAGTTTCTATTCTTGAAGCTATTTTAACTAAGACAAATTCTGGTGGTAAATTTGATAATACAGCATATTTGTCATCAGCTGGTACTAATGGAGTTGGGTCAACTGTGGTTAATGCGCTTGCAGATGAAGTCAAAGTTGTATCTACATTTGAAGGTACTACTGGAGAGATTCATTGTATTAATGGTGAGCCTGTTAAACCTGTAAAGTATACTAAAACTCCTAAACAGAAAAGTGGTACTACATTCACTTTTATTATTAAAAAGAATAATCCATACTTTGAAAGTAACGAAATTCCATATGAATACATTACACATAAACTTAATACATATCAAGCATTTGGTATTAAAGGTATCAGATTTATATATAATGGTGAAGACGTAACAGAAAAAGAAATCACTGCTCAATCTCCGTTTGATTTACATAAACATCCTATGGATAATGGTAAAAATGCAATACAGGGAGATATTCAAGTAACCAATAGTAAAGGCGAACGTTTTAGATTTTCATTTAATTATATAGATAGTTCATCAACAAGTTATAAGTTTAATGGATATACAAATTATTTGTATAATAAAGATGGTGGTGGTCATATAATGGCTGCTCAAGATGCACTTGTTGAAGCATTTAAAATATTCTGTGAAAAACGTAATATATCAATACCATCAACAATGGCAAGTGATTATTTTATAGGTTTAAATGCTATAGTATCATGTAATATTCTTGAAAAAGCATTTGCAAGTCAAACAAAAGATAAATTAATTACAGGTACAGGTTCAACAAGAGATTACTTTAAAGAACTTGTTCAGCTTATAGCTAATGCAATAAATGAACAATGTTTTGAAAAGAATGTTGGAATTACTAAAGCACTAATTCAGAGAATTAATGATTATAGAAAAGAAAGAGAAAATAAAAAAGAACTTAAAGGATTGTCTAATTATATTACGATTAATCAATCTGAGGGTAATACTGTTAGACGTGGTGTAAACTACGATAAATTAGTTGAGTGTTCTTCTAAAAATAAAAATGAAACAGAATTAATGATTCTTGAAGGTGATAGTGCATCAAGTGGATGTATAAGAAACAGAAATAAAGCAACTCAGGCTATTTTGAGTCTTAAAGGAAAACTTAAAAATATTGTTGGTTGTACTATGACTGATGCTCTTAAAAATAAAGAAATAGCTGGTATTATTAGTGTTGTGGGTACAGGAATTTTTGATAAATGTGACATTAAACGTATAAGATATAATGAGATACTATATGTAGGTGATAGTGATAGTGATGGATACCAAATCCAAAATTTGGTAATTAGCTTTTTTGTAAATTATATGCCTGAGGTAGTTAAAGCAGGTAAACTTAAACTTGTTATTTCTCCTCTTTATATTTATAAAAATAAAGATAATGAATGGCAAGGTGCAGATACTATCAGTGAAATGCCTAAAAATGTTATTAATAAACATGAATATACAAGAATAAAAGGAATTGGTGAATATAATCCAGATCAGTTGAAAGTTTTTGTTTTAGATAAAAATAAACGTAAAACCATTACTGTTAAATACCCTTCAAATTTAGAAGAATTTAATGATATTATGGGTACGAGTACAGGTAAACGTAGTTTGCTTATGGAAACTGGACTTCTTGAAGAATAACTAAGAAGTCTAATAAAAGGAGAAATAAGTATTATGACAAGAAAAGATTTTGAGAAAATGAATTTTAATGAACTTATGAATTGGGCAGATGAAAATTTATGTGAAATTTCAGATGAAGAGACATTAAAAGAATATGCAATCATGTTATTAAAAGATGATAATTTGGGATTGGCTTTACACATTCTTAATGCAATTTATGAAAATCAATATGACACAGAATGGTATAAATATGATGATTTTATGGGAACATTAAATACACTAATTCCTATTACTGAAAAAGAAGATATTGAAGATTTAATAGATTTTGAAGATTAAATATAATATGATTTTAATATTAATATGTCACAAAAGCAAGTATAATAATAATATAAAAATAAATTAAAAATATCACCATTGATAAAGCACAGCAACTTGAGAAAATAGCTAATAAATCAAGACCAAAAGATGGTTCAGATATTTCAAAAGAACAAGCCATTCAAATTTTAGGTCTTGATTTATATAATGATATAATGGTTATAGAAAATGAGAGGAGTGTAGAAAATGAATAAGGATTCACTTGATATTATTAAAGAAAATTATCTTGATTTCTTTACATATACTATGAAAATGAGAACTTATCCAAGTATATTTGATGGTTTAAAACTTGCTCAAAGAAGATGTTTATATGCAGCTTTTAAAAAATTACCAGCTGGTAAGATGTCTAAGCTTACAAGTCATACAGGTATGACAATGACAATACACCCCCATGCCGAAGCAACAGAAACAATTATTAAAATGGCTGGTGCTTTTCAAACAGCATTTCCTCTTTACGATACACAAGGTGAATTTGGTTCACCATTTGATGTTCATGCTGCTCCGAGATATTTAGAGTGTCGTTTAAATGATATAGCACGTAAACTTTATTTTTCTTTAATTGATGAAGCACCTTTTGAAAATTTTGAAGTTGAAGAAGAACCATTATACCTACCTACATTATTTCCTCTTGCCTTATTACAAGGTTGTTTTAGTGTTGGACAGGGTACACCTAATCCACTTATTCCAGATCTTCAATTTGAAGACCTAAAGAAGTTTGTTATTAATTATATTAAAACAGGTAAAACAAAAGTAGATAAACAAAACTTTGTTCGTCTTGTTGATTATGATAAAATTAGAGAAGATAAGAATAAAGATAACAGTATTTGTGATTTACTTAATACAGGAAAAGGAAGTATATATTTTGCTCCTACAATCAAATCAGAAGACAATAAAATAACTATAAGTAATTTATATATTCTTGCACAATTTTCAAGTTTAATTGATAGTTTAAATGATGATATAAAAGCTGATAAAATAGACGTTAGAGATGAATCAGGAGAAGAAAGAGTATGGGTTATAGAAAAAGTTAAAAATAAAGTATATGATATGGAAGCTTTAGCTAAAAAATTAAAATCAAAATTTACATATAAAGAAAACTTTGCAATGTATTTTCATGATGAAGAAGGTAGAGTTAAACCTTATTCTCTTGGTGAAATTATAGAAGCTTGTTATACGAAATACAAAGAAGCGTATCAATTAAAACTAAACAAAGAGATTGACAATCTAATATTGCAACGTATGGTTCTTGAATGTCTTGCTGAGATGTGTAATTATACAGATATTGTTATAGATAATAAAATAACAGATGAAGTAAAAATTAACAAATTAGCTAAAGTTTTGAGTTTTAATGAATATACTATAACAAGAGCAATACAGAAACCCATTTCATACCTTAAAAATGATGAAAAAGCAATAAAGAAACTTGAAAAAGAAATAAAAGAACATCAAAATAAAGTTAAAAACATAGATAAAACTATATTAGATGATTTAGAAAAGTTTTAAGACGTTATGTTTGATTAAAAAAAAAATGGAGGTTTTTAATTATGGTAGAAAATTTTGGCAATAAGACAGCTGAACAAGTATATAATAATACTGTTGGTACACGTTTATATTTTCGTAGACTTTTAGAATTTGATCAAAATGATCAAGATGCACTTGATAAAGCAGTAGAAATATATGATAGAATAAAGTACACTTGTTTTAGTGTTAGTAATCACCCTGTTAGTGATCTTTTTATTAGGGTAGAATCTACTACTGATTTTGCTAAAACTTTTAAAATAGATAAAGATAAAATGATTCTTCCTGTAACTATAGAGGTATATTTTGGTATGGTAAATACTGTTTTACCTATACTAAAAGATGTTTTTGGTGACGACTTACCTATTATTGATACTTGGCATGCTGGTGGTAAAGATATTGATTATAGGTGGTATAATAAAAATTATGATAAAATGGAAAAAATATTAAGATCTGTAGCACTTCCTACATATGCAAATGATATTGTAGACACCTTAGGAGAGATAATTAATGATGATCAACTATTTGATAAATCTTATGCTAAAAAAGAAATCCTAAGACAATCAAAATATCTACGGAATCGTCATTCTGTTTATAGATAAAAGAAAGAGAGAAAGATTAAAATGAAAGAACAAGTTTATGAAAGAGTTTTCTCTTCACGTTTTTCTAAATACAATATTTCAATTTTATTATCAGAGTCTATACAGAAGAAGATAGCTAGTTTCTTTAAAGACAATGATGAAGCTTATAAAGTTAGAGATGATATCCTTAAGTTTTTGAATGATAATAACATACCATATGATAAAGATTATATACCAGAAAAAGATACTTATATACAGATATTTTTTGATTTTGATAAACCATTATCAGATAAAGAGATGAATAAAATTCAAACTTTTATAGATAATAAAAATTATAATAAATATATAGAAAAATTTATTGATATTTATCTTATGATAAAAATAAACACCAACATTAGTATTATAGATACTATTAGATATGACTATTATCCTGAGGGTCTTTTAGACTATCTATCAAATCTTGAAAAAGATTTAATAATAACAGTTAATGAAGTAATTAATTCTTCTTTTAGTGAATATTTCTATCCTGTGAAAGAGATCAATATTCGTGCATGGATTCAAGATGATCATAAAGCATCAGCCAATTTTATTCTTAAACCTAAAATAAAAAGTGATGACATAATGCAACATGCAAATGAATTATCCGATGTTTTAGAAAAGGAATTTTAAACAAATAAAAAGACTTGATAATATTATCAAGTCTTTTTTTTAGGTCTTGTTTCTTTTTATGATATACTCTGAGTATAAATAATTAAGGAGTGTGTTTAATAATGTTAGCAACAAACAGTATTGAATTAAAGAAAGAAGCAACATTTGATGAAGCATTTAGTCTAATACCAGAAAACAATGATGCCAGAATACGACCGCTTTATACAAGAACAGAAGATAATAATTTCATAGAATCTAATGCGTATCAACTTTCTATTGACGGTGGTTCTACATGGAGTTCAACACGTACACATAAAACAAATAAATCTGGACAGGTAGTACCCATAGAACTTAACAGTAAATCCAAACTTAAAAATGCTAATTTATTTTATAATGTATTTACAACACCTGATATAGTTGGTTCTGATGCAACAAATTCATGGATAATAGGCAATATTGATAATTGTAAAATACTTGGTGATGAGTATAATATTCAAGGTTTAATAATATCAAGCATCTTTGATCCTCAACCAAAATATTTTATTTCTTTTGAGAGAATAGTATGTCAAAATCAATTTTCTCGATTAGGAAAAAATAGTGCTTCTATGTATATTAATATGTCTTATTTTCTCAATAAAGAAAATCATAATGATGAAAACAAAAAGAAACTTATATCTATGATTCAAGAAGAAGCAGAAAACAGAATAAAAGAAGCAAATTCAGTGTATGAAAAATTAGTATCAATTAAATTACCTGATGAACAAATAAGTAAGATGTTTCAAATGTTAACTGTTGATAAAATTGCAAAATCAAATGAAAAGAAATATCACGAAGCAGAAGAGTTGTATAATAGATATAAAAACATTTATAATTTAGACGATAATCAGAATTTTAAAGGTAGTTTATTTGGCTTTGTTAATGCTTGTACAAATATAAATACAAGAATAAGAAAAAATCCTCTTGATGTTATAAAACCTGTTTTACCAGCAAGTATTATAGATTCACCCTGTAATTTTGATTATCTTTGCAGAGCTGCAGTTTTACACAATCAGAACATAGCATAGCTATGTTCTGATATAATAAATATGAGGGGTGATTTATTTTGTTTGAAGTAACAGAAAAGTTTAATAGTGCTTATAATTTAAGACGTCATTATATTAAACATGTTAAAAATGTAAAGAGTGGACAAATACCTTTTGGTGATGTTTCATTAAAAGAGTATGAAGAAATTGCAAATATAACTCAACGAATGCCGGTCGATAATATTAGAATTTTTGGTTATGAAGTTGAGCGTGATGGAAAGAGAGCATATAATAAGTTTGATAAAGACACTAATATTTTTGTTGCTTACTATTATGAAAATAATGTACCATTAACAATTAACTGTTATAAAATGTCTTTTGATAAGTTTATGAGAAGAAGTGTTAATAAAATAGGAGATATCCCAGAAGGTAAGTAAGGAGTATTATATGAAAAACTATATTATTTGTCAGTGCTGTGGTAAAAAATATAATATTAGTAGATATGAAACAAACTTATATACTATTTGTCCCAATTGTGATTGGGAAGAAGATACTGTAAAGATTAATGAATCTTCACCTTCAAACAACAATTTAACAATATTAGAAGCTCGTAATAATATAAAAAAGTTTGGTAATATTTACGGTATACGTAGATGGTGTCAGTTAAGAAAAGCAAAGTTATATTTAAATTAGGTCAAAATACTTTCTGTGGTATTCTGACTGTAGAAAATAAAGAAAGGTAGGTACTTGGCTATGACTAAGACCAAAGAACAAATTTTTGTAACAAATAAAAAATATGTTTTTACACCTGATTTTGTAGGAAGCATATATAAGCAAGTAAAATCAGATAAAATATGGGAAGTTAACACAATACGACACCTATTGGAAACAAATGATGTATTTGTTATTAGAAGTTTAATTAAACTTTATAGCTATCAAACAAATGAAGAAAAGCTTACAAATAGTGTAACAGTAAAGAATAATAGAGGTTTCAATAGTTATGATTCTCTTAAACTTAGTCCAATATGTAAAGCAACAATAAAAAATAATAGCATAACTAAAGATAAAGTATCCTATGTTAGATCTAAAATATTAAAGTATTCAAAACAACTTACAGCAATAGCTAATGGTAAATTTTAAAAGGAGGTATAATAATGAGCTGTTTTGATTGTGTTCATATTAAATTTGATTTTGATTCTAATGGATATTGTGGTTGTGAATCTTGTGTTCATTATAGAGTAATAGTTTCAGAAGATAAAGATTCAAAAGCTAATAAATGTATCAATTATACAAAAATAGGAGAGGAACATACAGATAATGACTAAGGATAATTTGAATCGTAGAGAACATAGATTTTTTGATGTAGCAAAAGCAGTAGCTCGAACAAGTAATTATCATGGTACTCATGTAGGTTGTTGTATTGTACATAAAGGTGTTGTAATATCTGTTGGTTGTAACAGTGAAAAAACACATACAAAACAAATGTATTATAATAAATATAGAGATTTTAACCCTGTTAATGCAATGAATAAGCTTCATGCTGAAGTTCATGCTTTAGTACCACTATTAAACAAACAAGTTGATTGGTCAAAAACAAGCATTTATGTATATAGAGAACTTAGAAACGGTAAGCCTGCGATAAGTAAGCCATGTCCGGCTTGTAGTCAACTAATCAATGATTTAGGTATATCTAATATATTCTATATAAATGAAAAAGGCGATTTCATAAAAGAAAGGTGGAATTAAAATTGACATTTGTATCAGTAATATTTATTGTAGGTTCAATTTATATTTTATTTTTAGATTTTAAAACAAAAGGAATATCAAAACTTCAGAAAATTGTTGATGTTTTTCTTATACTTGTATTTTTTATTTTTGTATCAGGTTACATTATGTTAAACAAATAAGGGAGATGGATAAATGAAAAATTTTATGATAATGTTAATACCAGCATTTCTAATTATTGCAATTTTAGTTTATGGTTTTATAATAGATAAAAATTATACTATTTTTGGTAAAGTTACAGATACTATAATAATTATACTATTATTGTTTACTTATATATTTTATTGTTACTATAAAAATTAAAAGAGAGGTAAATAAATTGAGTTATACATATTTAGTTGATGGTAATGCAGTAGCTTATACATTAAAAATAAGTGAATATGAGAATGAAAAAGAGTATGCTCGTGCTTATTTTAATAGACTAAGAGATTACGCTAAAACATATCCTACAATGGGAAAAATGATTTTATTTTTTGATGATAAACATGGTACATGGAGAGATGAAATATTTCCAGACTATCAAAAGAATAGAAGAGCTCAAAGAGAGAAATACACAGAAGAACAAAGAAATGAAGCTATTAGACGTTCTCAGTATATTAAATATATTCAAGAAAAAATAGATGAATCAAAATTTAACTATGTTCATTATCAACACACTGAAACTGATGATTTAGTTGCTCTGTATTGTAATAGTATACAAGAAGATGGAGAAACAGTAATCATTTTAACAACAGATAAAGATTTATTTCAATTAATAAGAGAAACAGGAAAAAGGAAAGTACAAGTCTTATTTTTAATTAAAAGACATATGGTAAAAGATGAAAAAGAAGGTAAACAAATATTAGAAAAGAAAATAATGTTAGGTGATCCATCTGATTCTATACCTTCAGTATGTCATGGAGTTGGTCCTAAATACTATAATGATTTTAAAATATTTCTTAAAAATATGAAAGAAACAAATACAGATCCAACTGATATAGAAAAAGCTTGTGCTGTTAGTGAAAGTTTAGGTATAAAATACATCAAATCTTTTTCTAATTTTAGTAAAGAACAACTAAAATTAAATAAAATCTTGGTTGATTTAAGGAGTGTATATGAAAAAGACAAAAAAGATAACTATGAAAAGACTAATTATCTAAAAGAGATAGTTAAAACAGCAAAAGTATCTCCTTACTCATTTTACAATATTAAACTTGATTAAATCTTAAATTTGACTATTTTAGTAGATAATTAAAAGGAGAGTGAATAAATTGATAATTAAATATAATTTTGATGATACAGATGAACTTTATAGATACGATGCTAATTTAGAGGATTTTATTGAAAGTTTAAGTGTTGACAAACTTTGTAATACAGCAGCTGATATTTATGAATCAGATTTAATAGCAGATTCTGATATTGAAAATATTAAGAGAGATTATAGCGAACTTAATTTACCAGAAGATCTTAGAAGTCAAAATAAAACATCAACTATAATAGAGTGTGCTAAAGACATTTTTGATATTGCAGAAGATGATGTTATATACAAACTATTTGAAGATGATATTAGAGATTTCTTTGAAGACGAAGCAAAAGAAGCTTACTTAGATGATATAAGTTATACAAAAGATCCTTATGCATATTCTGGTGTTAAACGTTCAGATTTCTTTTAAAATAAAAATAGCTCAATACAATTTCAAGTATTGAGCTATTTTTAACTTCAGGTCAAGTTCATAAATGTGATATAATGTGTGTAGAAAATGAGAGGAGTAAATAATATGATTACTGCAACAGAGATTAAAGATACTATACAACAATATAATGAACTTAATGCTAAATATGTGACAGATTTCGATTTAACAGAAAAACAAGAAGATGAAATACTAAAAGAAATGGATAAACTACTAAATAAAGCATCTTCAATGATAGTAAGTTTTACATCTTATGCTATAGATGAAAAAACAGCAAAATATATGATTACTACACAAAGTGAAAAGCTTATACATATTTTAAATAAAACAGGAGTGAAAGATTAAAATGAATAGTATTGTTAATATACAAATAAAAAATGATTACTTTGCTTATATTATATGTAAAGATGCAAAACTATTCAATTTACTTGAAAAATCTTTTACTCGTCAGGTTAGAAAATACAACAATTACTGGAAATTATATGAAAATAAAATTGTTAAACACTATACACTTGTTGATTATGGTAGAATATTGAAAGTGAAAGCTGGTCTTGTTGATTTTCTTGTTGAATCTTTTAAACAAAAAGACATAAAATATACTTTGATAGATGAGCGTAAACCTGTAAAAATAAGAACAAAAATTGTTAAGCAGTTGAATAATGAAATCACACTTCGAGATTATCAAGAAGAAACAGTAAAAGCAATTTTTAATTGTGGAGGTTTTTGTAGTATTCAGCTACCAACAGCAAGTGGTAAAACAGAATGTAGTGCATCAGTTATAAAAACATATTTAAATAATTACTTTAACAGAGCTGTTCTTTACATTGTTCCAACAATTAAGTTACAACAAGAGGCAGAAGAAAGATTTATAGAATATGGAATAAAATGTAATACAAAATTACCCTTTATCTCAGGCGGAGTTAATATTTTTACTTACATGGCACTTGTGCGTTCAAAAATAGATATTATAGAACGAGATAAAATTGGAGCTATATTAAATGATGAAGCGCAACATCTTAAAGGCTCTAAGTTTTCGAAGATAGTACATAATTATAGAAAACTTAATATGTGTGTTGGTATTTCAGCTACAATAACACCTGATATACAATATAAAAAACAACTAAAGCAACTAAATGATAACGACTTTAATATATTAGGTAGTACAGGAAAACCTGTATATTGGAAAACAATAAAAAAACAACAAAAAGAAAAATTTATAACACCAATTGATGTTACAATAGTAGAAAATAAAGAAAAAATAATATTATCAGATGAAGAACAGGGAGATTGGCATTCAGTTAAACGAAATATACTAATGTCAGCTGGAAGAGCTAATTTAACTGCTGATTTTACTAAATATATATGTGAACAAAATAATTTTTATACACTAATGCTTTTAATACCAGAAGTTGAGTGGTCTAAACAATTTATGTTAGCTGTTGAACAATATGGTAATAAAGATTATAGATATATTCTTATGTTTGGACAAAATAAGTTTTGTGAAATCATTAATGGAAAATTAATTACACTCAAGAAAAAAGAAGAAAAAGAAGAAGCATATAATGCAATAAAAAATCCAAACATAAAAACAATATTTTCAGCAACTTCTTTTGCTTATGAAGGTTTAGATATTCCAAATTTACAAGCATTATTGAATATTTATGGCGGAAGAAGTGAAGTTAGAATTAAACAACAGATAGGTAGATTAACTCGTTTATTTAAAGGTAAAGACATAGGGCATATCTTTGAAATTTACGACAAAAATCCAGTTTGCGAATCTCAATTTAAAAAGAGATTAAGTATATATTTAAAAGAGTATAACGCAAACATCATCAAATCTGATTATGATGAAAACTAAAACTTAAGAATCATGTTCAAGAAGAAAGGAGTAACAATTAAAATGAAGGTAACGTACTATAGTGAAAAACTTAATAAGTATTTTGATAAAAAGGAGGATTGTGTTAATGCTGAGATTAAACATGACAATGAGATACGAAAAATAAGAGAACGAAAAGAAGCACAAACTAAAGCACAAACAGAATTACTTGAAGAGAAACAAAAAGTAGTTGATGCTTATGAATATGCGAGAAAACTTGAAGATATTTATAATAATAAAGTTGCTGAGTTCAATAAAAAATACGGCTCAAATAAAACAAACAAATATCAGCTTCCTATATATTATGATAATATTATTGATGCTATTAATCTTTTAAGTAGGAGAGATATTTTCTGATAATAAATTTAGGTTTAACTTTAGTATTTGATATACTATAGTAAATAAAGGAGGAATAAATTTGAGAATACTTTGTGATAAACCAACACAACTAAAAGAAGCATTAAATGATGATAGTATTAATATAGATTATTCACCAGCACTTGATATTTATACTAAAAACAATGCTTTACTTACTACACTTAAAGGTCTTTATGTATCAAGTAAGCTTGATTTTGAAGATCAAGATTTAATTGATTACATAAAAGAAAAAGCAAAACCAGCTGTTGAAATTGAACCCATTTGTCATACTTGTTATACGTATGAAGAATTTGATAATTTTTGTAGAAAATATCTTGACAATGAAACAGAATTAAAAGTTGCATATGACGTAGAAACAACAGCAGCACCTTTTCTTTCAAAACATTATAAACTTGCTGGTTTTTCTTTGGCTAATACAGTTAAAGAGGGTTGTTACGTTGTACTACAATCTATAGATTACAAAAATCCAGATACTGATAAGTGTATTGAACGTTTAAGTAATATAATTAAAACTCATAATATGCTTGTATTTAATGCACAGCACGAATACATAGCAACAAAAATATGCGTAAACAATACTAATCTTGCAACAGAATCTAAACATCTTGATGATGCTTATGCTATGGCATTAACAATGAAAACTGAGAGTTTTAAGGCAGATGTCTTTAAGTTAAAATTACTTTGTCATAGACTTTTAGGTACTGAAAACTGGGCATCAATAATAGATGACTATATTGAACTTGCACAAGATATAGGTTCAGATGGTACTTATGATTTTAGTTGTTTAGATGAAAAACAGCAAGATAAATTTGATGCTTTTTGTGAAATGTTAATATATGGATATGATTATACAAGTGCTGATTGTAAGAAATTTGTTACTATTCTTCAAAAATCTTATCCTGTTTGGAGAAGTTATGGTACTTTACCTTATACTTTAATACCAAGTCGTATGATTATGAAATATGGTTGTTATGATGCTTGTTATCTTGTTGAACTATTTGACTTTTTTGAGTCTTGGGCAAAAGAATTAGAAGATAAACTTAAAAACGCAATTAATAAACCTAATATTAAATTATCTTATGAAGAGTGTGTTGCATCACAAATTATGTCAGGTATTCTTACAATAAATGGTATAGCTATATCTGAAGAGCGAGATGAAGAAGTAAGACAGAAAGCTGTTGTTGAAGCAAATAAATATTACAATAGACTTTGGGAAGTAAATTCAGATGTAACAGGTAAAAACATACTTCGTGAATATGTTATACATGATAATAAACAAAGAGCAGAACTTGAAAAGAAGTATCTTCTTCCAAAACACTTATTGCAATTAATACCTGATGGTTTTGAATTTATAAGTACAACACCCACATTTTATTCTTTTCTTTGTAAGAAGAAAACTGATGATCTTGATATGTGGATAGAATCTGAAGGTTTAAAACCAGCAAATAAAAATAAGCCTGATGAATATAAACTTGTAGCAAAGCATTTAAAACCATTTTCAGTGCTTGATGATGAAGACAAGCTTCTTGAGGATGTTCTTGATGAATATTTTAAAGATAAAATAGAAAAAGATGGCTCTTTACAGAAAAACGTGTTTAAACCCATGTCTGGACCTGATGCTTTATTTGATATTTTAACACGTGAACTTAATTATTCTCATTTTCTTGCAAGAGTTATATTATATGAATATGAAAATATACCAGAAAAAGATAAAGATTTAATGACATCTAATTTTATTGAAGAGAATCCTTTATTCAAATTTGATGAAGATATTGATAGTTATTTAACTGTTGCTAAACGTATTAAAACTAAAGTATTAAATTATTTACAAAAATCTTATCCGTTTAAAGATACATGGGAAAACTTAGTAGAAAATGGTATACATTCATTTGCCAGTCCTATAATTTCCTATATACACAATATTTATACAGCAACAGGTTGTACAGTTGAAGAACCTAAATATGCTGCTTTTGATTTTATTTGTAGATTAAAGATTTGTCGTAAGTATTTAAGAATATTTGCAACATTTGTTGCTGGTTCTTCTGGTGGGTATGAAGTTCAAAAATTTATAGATAATGATAGTATATATAATGAACACCTAACAACATTAGACTTACCTGTGGCTATAGACAAACAATTACAACCTAAACCAGAAAATTCACAAAGAGTTGTGTTTGGCAGTTGGTATGCAAATTGTGCAGATACTGGAAGATGGAGAGCACAAGTTCACAATGTTCCAGCTGGACCATTCTGTAAAAGACGCTTCGTATCACGATTTCCTGGTGGTTTTATTCTTGCTAATGATATGTCACAGGCAGAGATTAGAGAATTAGCTGCAGTATCTAAATGTGAAGGTTTGCTTAAAGTTGTTAAAGACCCTAATATAGATGTACACAAAATGACAGCATCTCTTGCTTTTGATGTTCCATATGATGAAGTAACAAGTACACAACGTAAACAAATAAAAACTGGTGTATTTAGCATTGTATATGGTAGAGATGAACAGTCATTAGCACAAGAGTTGTTTAAAGGAGATCACAAAGCAGCTAAAAGACTTATGGATTCAATTTTTAAAGTATATCCTGAAATTTCAGAATATCTTGAAGAAGCTCGAGCTGATGTTAAAAAATATGGTTATCTTGTTACAAGACGTGGTTTACCTATTTATGTTAATCCTTATACACAAGAGAATAAAGATAAAGGTGAAGCAAGTTGTATGAGAATGGCACAGAATTACAGTATTCAAGGTGGTGCTGCAAGTTTCTGTACTGGAACACTTGTAAATGTTCAAAAACTTCTTGATAAATATAAGTTAAAAAGTAAAATTGTTTGTTATATTCACGATGCAGTATACTTGGATTGTCCTCCAGATGAATTTGATATAGCATTTAAAATTCTTAATACAACTTTTAATGAAATAGCTACAAGAATGTATGATGTTCCTACAGCATCAGATACAGAATGTGGTGTTGCTATGGGAAGTGCTTGTGGTATAAAGTATCTTGATAGATTACACTATGCAATTGAAGGTAATGCTATAGATGTAGATGAAACTCTTGAACAATTCAGAAAAAATTATATTGTTGAGGTTTTAAGTGAAGAATTAGGCGAAATTGAAGATGTTTCTGGTGATACTAACTGGATATTTTTGCCAAGAGCGGAGTTGCAATATTTTGATCAAGTACAAGATAAAGAAGTTGAGATAAAATTAACTCCTAAATTTTAGTATTAGCGTACCTACAATTACTGATAAATCCCAAGGTATATTTGATTTTATAATTGTTAAATATACCTTGGAGGGTTTTTATTATGAAATATTGTAAAGTATGATATAATGTTCTTGAAAGTAAGGGATGATATATTATGATTAAAATATCAGAAATAGTTTATATAAGAGCAAATATGTCATGTTACAAATTTTTGACATAAGTATTGGAGAATAGACTATGAATAATGATTTTTTAACTTATATTGATTATATAAGTCAAATTAAATTTAAAAGACGTAAAGTAATAAATAAGGTAGTTAAAGACCTTTTAGTATATACTAAAAATTTGAGTTTTGTTGAAGGTTGTAGTTTTGTTGAAACTATTATTCAACAATCTAAAAATTCAGATGATATTAAAAATGAGATTTTTAGAAATTACTGTGAAAGAAAATATAAAGACATTTAAAGAACAGTGGTGTTTGATTATGTATAAATATGAAAGAGCTGCTATAACAAAATTTGGAAATAATTATAAGAAAAATAAAAGCAATGAATTTATCTTTCAATGCTTAAAATGTGGTCGACCTAAACTATATGTTAATACATTAAATGGTGTATTTCATTGTTTTAGATGTAATTATAAAGGGAGGTTAAAGACAAAAACAACTTTAAAAGATATAAAAGAAAAGCATAATATGCAAAGCTTATTAAATATAACAAATAATAAGGATGAACAACTAATATTAATACCTTTTATTTCAGTACCTCTAACAGAAGAACAAAAACAAGCACTCAAAAATAGAGGCTTGTCAGAAGATGATATAAAGTATTATAATATTTGTGGGAGACAAGATGATAATAGAATACAAATACCAAACTATGTTAGAGGTTGTTTTACAGACGTTATTTGTGCTTGGCAATACGATAAAACAAAAATAACAAATAAAAATCCTAAATATTTAAATAGTGAGGGAACAAAGAAAGCTAATACACTATTTAATATTTATAATATAGATAATAACATTGATCAAATAATACTAACAGAAGGTATATTTAATGCCATAACAGCGGGTAGAAACGCAGTAGCAAGTTATGGTTGTAGTTTATCAAATAGACAATGTCAATTAATCATAGAAAAACAACCTAAGTCAATATTATTAGCTTATGATAGTGATGAACCTGGTGTTAAAGGAACAAATGCTGTTATAAAACAACTGATTGATGTTGATTATAAAGGTACTGTTGAATATGTTTTGTTACCTAAGGGTGTAGATATTAATGATTTGGGACATGATAATTTTGTAAAATATTGTGATACAAATAAAGTTAAAATAGATTTAAGTAGTCCAATAAGTATAAAGTTACCTAAGTTACTTTTTGATAGTAGAATTTAGGTCTAACTATATTATATGTTATAATGCGTATGTAAAAATGAAATATATGCATTGTCAATTATTAGCATTTAATTCATTTATTACTAAATATTAATTTAAAGGAGAAAAAAAATTATGACAAAGAAAAATCCAATGGACATTCTAAACAAAGTTAGAGAGAAAGCAAAACTTAATAATGAAGACTTCAGTAAAAGTATAGCAATTAAACTTAAGGCTGGAAAAATTAAATTTCAGCTAATTGCAAAAGACGATGAACATCTATTTAGAGCTAGAACACAACACGTAATTCCAAAGCTTCCTAATGAGGATGATGTAAATGAGAAATGGATGATTGCTGATTGTAAGGGTGAAAATTGTCCTGTTTGTGCTGCAGTTAATGCATTTAAAAACTCAGGTGTAACAGTTGAAGAAGTTAATGAAGCTTATACACCTAAATTTCCTTATAAGAATCTAAGATCAGTATTTACACAAAATGAGCACTATTTACTTTTTGCTAAGATTCTTTCAGATCAGGCAGATGATGGTAATTATCTTCCTAAAGATTCAGAGATAGGTAGTACACATCTTATACAGTTACCTCGTATTGCACTTAATAATCTTATGTCAGCATATGAAGATGCAATAGATGATGCTGAAGGTGAAGAAATTCCACCTCTCTTTGCCATATTCAATGATGATAAAACTGCAGAATCGCTTACAGTTACAGCTCGTATTACAAATCAGCCTTATTCTTGTAATTTTAGTTTTGGTAAGGTTGTTGAAGTTAGTATTGATGATGTTGATAAAGACTGTATGGAACTTCTTGAAACACCTAAAGAAGTACCAGCAGAACATTATGAAAACTGTGTTAAAAGAATTAAGAAAATTCAGAATTATTTTGTTAAGTCAAGTGTAACAAATAATGCAATTGAAGAAGATGATCTACAGTTTTCAATGAGTGATAATGAAAAACCAACTAAAGTACATACAACAAATGTTGATGATGATTTGAATTTGGATGAATTAATGGATGATATTCTTTAATTTGAGGTGTAAATTAAATTTAAAAGTCCTCCCGTAAGGAGGACTTTTAAATTAGGTCTAAATTTACATTTTGATATACTATCAGTGTAAATAAAGGAAGGGAGGAACGCAGTACTTGTGGACGATAAAATAATACTTTTAACATTATTTAATAATAATGTATTGCGTACCAATCTCCAAGGTTACGAAGATTGCGTCTGTAATTCAGATGCTGCTTGTAATTTAATTGGAACAAGTACAAAATACTTTAAAGAGAAAAGTAAATCATTAAATGTTACATTTGATGATTTGGATGCTGTATTTAAAGCAGAATATACAGAAAATAGTGATGAGTTAAAATTATGGTCAGACATAAAAAATACAAAAATTTCTGATATATCATCAATTGAGCCAGCAGTTATAAAAAGAATTAAAACTCAATTGAAAGACTATTTCTTTGCTGAAGCATTTGATGAAGATAACTATGATAGAGCAAAACTTGAAGAACTATATGATGTATTAGCTAAACTTAGTAATCTGGATATTGATGAAAATATTGTTGAAGATGTAAGTTTAGATAATATTGATGATTGTGTTGATATTTATAGTAGTAGAAATAAAGAAGGAATTAAATTTTTTGATGAGAGGGTATCAGATACATTATCATCTAAAGCATTTGATTATGGTACAATAAATGTAATTACAGCACCACCAGGCAATGGTAAAACTATGCTTATAATGAATCAAGGTGTTTATGTAGCAAGCACAGGTAAACATACTTTGCATCTTGCAATAGGAGATTTAACAAGAAAGCAAGTTATATTACGTTTATTAGCTATAATAACAAAAAATACTATGCAACAAATCTCAATGTTATCACCAGAACAATTTAAAAAATTTATAATAAAAGCAAAACAAAAATATTCTACAGTGTTTGAACATTTTCATTGTAAATGTATAATTCCAAATGCAATGACAGGTGTAGAAATTATAAAATTAATTGAAAGTGAACAGGCAAGTAAAGGGATACATTTTGATCAAGTTGTTGTTGATTATGATGGTAATATTGAAACATCAATAAGTACAAATAAGAAAAATGTTAGTAAAGAAAATAAATCTATGTATTTTGAAGGTGCAGATGTATATAATAACTTTGCACAGTTTGCAAAACAAAATGAAACTGTTGTTTGGATGTTATCACAACCTAAAATACAATTTTGGCAGAGTGAGAAAATAACACTTGATGGTTTGGCAGATTCATCAAAAAAGCAACACATAGCAGATTTTATTATGTCGTTAGGTAAGAAGATACAAGATGAGGATAAAGTTACATTGTATATATCAAAAAATCGTCATGGACAGAATAATAAAACATTTTATATTAAACAGGATGGTAGTACACAAATTTTTACTCCAATTGATAATACTTGGCAAGAATAAAAGAAGGGAGGTAATTTAATTGCAAGACGAAGAAGTTGTAAAAGGATATTATCCTTCTTGGTTAACTGATGTTAATATAGGTAATGAATATAAAAGAAAACTAATTAAAGTTTATGACGAATTTTTTAATGAACAAGATAAAAAAGCAAAAGAAAATAAACTTAATGAATTTAGAGTTTACTTAACAGTTGTTGCGGATGTTGTTGCTTATCGCTATCTTGTTAAACACTATTCAAATTTATTTTATAAACTTGGTATAACAATTGAAGATTACATTGATTATAAAGTTGAACGTATGTATGTTACAGTTAGAGATAAAAAAGATAGAATCAATGATATAATGTCTTACGTTTACATGTCTTTTATGCTTTCATCACCAAGATTAATTTATGATTACGGTGAATATGCTGGAAGGTGTAAAACAGTAAGAGAAGTACAACCTTATTTTAAAACTCAAAGAATGAAATTCTACTTTATAGAAAAAGATAATGCAATTGAACATGTAGTATTCAGTGTTGATAATCTTGAGTTAGATAATGATACTGAATTATTACGTTCTAATTTAGATAGATATTCTTTAGGCCAGTATGTAGAAGAACAAAGAAAACGTAATGCAGAAACAGGTTTTGATGCTTTAAGAGAATTTATATCTAATTGTCAATTTAAATATAGTCAAAGTAAAAAGTACCTTTTACATATATTTGATAGCTGGGAAAAAAGTACAGAAAGCGATTTTGAACAAGTAAAACAAGAGTTAAATATAAAAAACAGTGTTGAGTTTACTTTATTAGACTATATAAGATATAAGTATGAAAACAAACAAGTTGATTTAACGTATGAAGAATATTTAGATGTTCTAAATATATTAAATAAAATATTAAAAGGGAGGAAAAACAAATAATGATAAAAGTAACAATACCTTATAAGTCCCATAACAATAAATTAATATGGGATTATATGACACAGGTTTGTACACAAGTTAATAACATAAATTTAGCAAATACTTTAGACAGTCCTGAATCAAACATAGATAACGTTGTTTACCTTCTTTTTGATACAGAAGATATCTATGTTTTTACAGCACTAAGTCAACAAACATCAGAAGGAGATAAATACACATCTTATTGTGACATTTGGGCAAAATTAACAGATACGGAATTTAATTTTAATGAATATAAGATATACAGTTTTGATATTAAAAAATACAATTCAGTTATAAGTTATACTGAAGATTATAGTACAAGAGATAAGATAAGTTTTTTGATTGATGAACAAACAAATAAACTATACTATAATGTATTAGATACTGATTTTGTTGATTTATCACCAATTGTAATATCATATGATTTACAAAATAAGATACTTGAAAGTTTTACAAAGTATAAAAAGAATGAAAAAGAAAGACAAAGCAACCACTATCAGTACTATAAAGCTTTAACTGTATCAAGTGTAGATAAAAATTCTTTTTTACTTCCTTCTATGGCATATAGAGATTTTTTAAATTTTGCTACATACTCTTGTAATAGTCAATCTTATGTTTTAAAAGATGAAAATAATACAATAAGTTTTATAAACGTTTTAAATAAAGAAGATGAACTTAAATTCTACCTTAAAGTAGTACTAAGACAAGACAAATTTAACTTTGATAGAACAAATATTACAGTACCTTCAAGTCTTTGGCAATTGTTTGTAGTTCTTCAACACTATAAACAATGGCAACAGCTTAATTACTATATAGATCACACAGCAGATATTATATTTAATACTGATGAGCCTGAAAAAGCAACAGTTGTACATCTTTTAAGAAGTAATAAAGAAAGTGCATTTGATTATGAACCAGATCTGAGTGACTTTAAACTTGTTGGTGTTTTACATTCAACAGAACTATTTAAATTAAATAAGCTATATTCAAATGCAAACAGAACTTGTTATTTTGATTTTTCAACTCAAACCTTTACAGGAAATAATTATGTATTTAGTGATCAAAAATTAGATGTAAAAACTGTAGATTTAAGTACAAAAATCAATGCAGAATTACCATTAAAAATAACATTTACAGAAATAAAACATTATATTGGTTCAGATTTATCTCAGAAAGCGTTTACGCTTAAAATCTATACTGATGGTGTAAGAGTAATGTTTGAACGATGGACTAATGATGAATCTTATATAGAATGTAGAGTTATCTTTAATCATGCAATGAGTAAGAAAAACCAAAATCTTAATACGGTCTAATAATACAAAATGATAGAATATAAGCGTAAATTGAGAGGAGAGTGATACGCTTGTTTATATCAAGTCTTGAATATAAATTAGTAGAACGTATAGCAAAAGAAATTTTTGATTTCTGTGACACTGAGTTAATTAGTATCACAGAAATCAAAGAAACACTTGATAATATAAAAAATGTAACAGATAAATTTAGTTTTTGTTCTAATTTTGAAACACTACATTATATTTATTCTGTTATTCTATCCGAAGTAAGAAAAAAGAAAAGAAGTGTTATGTCAGTACTTTTTGAGCAAAATCCAAAATTAGCACAAGAAAAGTCTGTCTTAAAAGAGAAACTTGATGTAGATGAAGATTATGCTAAATTACATCATCAAGAAGAACTTTTGTTTTCTTTTATAGAACACATAGAAAATATAATAAAAAATGTTACATATATGATAAAAGAGGATGAGAATATATGAAAGGTAAATATAGTTTAGCTCAGCTTCATGCAATTTACTGTGTTTATCGTGATTTAGATCCAGGTACAAGAGTAGTTAATTGTTGTACTTGTGGGTGTTCTTTACATATTGAACAAGTTGAAGATTGTTATGGAGTTTATGGTCATTTTGTTGAACGTTCGCTTGAACCTAAATTAAAATTTCATCCTTTAAATGCTTTTCCACAGTGTCCAAACTGTAATATGAATGCGTCTTCAAGTATTAAAACTAAATATGAAGATTATATGAAATATAGATTTGGTTCAAATATCAAAACTAAATTATTACAAGATGATAGATTTAATGATTTTGAATTTGCTAAACAATGGTACATCAGAGAATTAATAGAAAAACAACAAATATTTCCAGAATTAGCATCAGTTACTGTTGACCTAGCTACAGGTGAACTTTTTGATGTTGAAGAGATTGAGAATAATATAGAAAAACAATGGAATACTTTCTCTAAAACTTTTAAACAAGATTTAGATGAATTAGTTAGAATTTTAGGAACGGAGCCTATAGAGTATGAAAGATTTTAGATCTCAGTATTATATAAGTAACATACCTTGGCAAAGAAAGCTAAATTACGATAATATTACAAAATTTAATATAAATTATACTGATATATTAATATTTCATTTTGACCTTTTATATTCTATACTAAAAATAGATAGAAAAGCAAAAGGATATAATAAAAATATATTTGTAGCCGTTATTAATGCTTGTTTAAGATATTATCAAATAATTAAGAAACTATATCCATATAATAAAATTAGAATAGTTATTCACACAAAAGAATCTATGTCAATTGTTTTAGATTATGCTGCATTAAGAAGTATTTTAGATTTACTTCCTAATTTTGCAGTTTGTTTAGATACAGATGAAGAACTATTTAGTTTTGATAAACAAAACTATAAACATATAATTTATGGTTCATGTTCTAATCTAAATAGTAAATATAAAGTATCTGAAAAACAAAACTGGTCAACAATTCAAGGAAATTTAATAATACGATAATATAAAGGAGAAAAAAAAATTAATATGAATTTAATAGAATCAGATGTTGTATTAATTAAAGAAACAAATCCATTAAAGAAAATTGAATTAGCTGGTAGAACTTGCTATAAAAGTGAAAATAAGATAACTGAAGATTCTGCTAAATCTTTTGTTAGTCGTTTAATTAAAGCTGGTCATTTAGCTATGGTTGAACATGCTACATTTATTTTTAGTAAAGACTTTAATTATATTCTAAAAGCTAAAGAAGTATCACAAATGTTATCAACAATACCATTTACAAATATAACCACTACAGTTGTAAATGGGAATAAATTTAGAATTTTATTTTCGGCTAACTTAAGGTCTTTACTTGAGAATAAATTAGCAAAGTTTGATCATACTACAGGAAATATACATTTTAATATAGAGAATTTGGATTTTATTGTAGATTTAAATAGTGTTAATGATTTAAGTGAGGAAGAAAAGCTAAATCACAAATATACAACAATACGATTTACAATAGATCGTGGTGTGAGTCATGAGATTGTAAGACATAGATTGTTTAGTTTTGCACAGGAATCAACAAGATATGTTAAATATAATGATAATAAAATGACATTTATAAAACCAGTTGATTATAATAATTGGTCTAACACAAAGAAAGGAATATTTCTTTCTGCTTGTAACACAGCTGAAACATATTATAATAATTTACTTGATAATGGAGCTGTAGCACAAGAAGCAAGAGCAGTACTTCCAAATGCAATAAAAACCGAGCTTGTTGTTACAGGAAATGAAAAAGAATGGTTGCACTTTTTTGATTTAAGATGTGATAAAACAGCACATCCAGATTGTAGAAAAGTAGCAAATAAAGCAAAAGAATTATATTATAGTAAGGAGAATAATTAAAATGACAAATTTTGATAAAATAAAAGAAAATTTAACCGCTGATATATTAGCAAAACTTACAGTACGTTTAGTAGTTATCAATAATAATGAATTATATTACGCAACATCAACAGGTCAGCTATATCCTATGACATCTGAAGGTTTAGATGCAGCTATAAAACATGAAACAAAATTTTGGAATGCACCTATTGATGATAAAACAAATGATACTGAATCTAATTAATAATTAGGTCTAATATTTATTTGTGATATACTGTTTGTGAAAATAAAGGAGGTATATAATATGAACATTATGGAATATGCAAAAGAAAGACAAAGACTGTGTGATAGTTATATAGATTGTAACAATTGTCCTTTAAATAATTTCAGACAGCAGTGTGATGAAATTTCAGATTTAAATACTTTATCTAAAGTTATACAAATTGTCGAAAACTGGGCTAAAGAAAATCCTAGAATGACAAATAGAGAAAAATATTTACGTGTTTTTCCTGAAGCAGATCTGGTTATTTGTCCTAAATATTTAAATACATCTATGAAATGCCCAGATTATGCAGATACTACACAAAAAGCATGTGATAGATGTAGAGAAGAGTTTTGGGATTCTGAATATTCGATGAGGGGTAAATAATATTATGATAACAGAAAATGATAGAAAATATATTATATCTGAACAGGCAAAAAGTAGAGGTCACATGATAGAACTTCTTATGAATAATGGTGAACCTTTTATAGAGCATTTTCATAAAGTATGTCAAGATATTATAAATAACGATACAGATAATTATATGCATCATTGTAGAGAAATGCAAGGTTGGTGGAATAAAGTTAAAAAGTACAGATATAAGCAAAATAATAAAGTTGTACGTGATGATGATTTGATTGATTGGTTTTTTACCTTAGGTAGACTATCTGAAGATAATTTACCTAAGTCAGAAGCAAAAATATTTGATACTAAATTTATACCTGAACTTCTTTGTAATAGAGAGCAGAAAATAAGTGATGTGTTTGATAAAATAAAGGAGGATATATTAAATGAACACTAAATTAAATAGTGCACTTGAAGCTTTAAAGAAAAATGGTGTTCGAGTCTATACACCAGATACACTTCCAGAGTGTGAAGTTATACCAACAAGTTCATTAATAATAAATCATATTATGTCTGGAGGTTTTAAAACACGTAGAATAACTCAGTTGTTTAGTCGTCCAGGTGTAGGTAAAACAGTACTTAGTTATACAGCAATAAACAATGCATTGCATAAATTTCCAGAAAGTATAGCTATTATTCTTGATATAGAATGTCGTTTTGATGAAGAATGGGCACATAATTTTATAACTGATGATGTTTGGGACAGGCTTCTTGTTTTAAGAGAAGAATATATTGAAACAGCGGGTAATTCTGTTAACGCTATTATTAAACAATTAAATGGTATTCATATTAGTTGTATAGTTGTTGATAGTATAGCAGCTGCGAATACTGCAAGATATAAAGGTTCAGATATGGAAAAAATGGAAGTTGCCGGGTCAGCAATGGGAGTTGGTAAGTTTATACGTGCGATGGTACAAATAGCAGAGAAGAATAACACTGCTGTTATTATACTGAATCAACTGCGAGATGATATGGATGCTTATGGTCCTTCTATTGGTAGAACTAATGGAGGATGGGCATTGAAACATAGTCTTGACGCTGACTATTATCTACGAAATTTAAGTCAAAAAGACACTAAAGACTTAACTTCTAATAATTCTATAGAGGAGAAGACAGAATTAGGTGAAGTTCAACAAGTTGCAGTTGGTGTTGCAATTAAATGTATGAAAGGCAAAAATTGGAGTCAGGTAGGTAAAACAATTTTCTATCGCAGAGTTACAGATGAAAATGAAGTTGGATTTGATACATTTAATGAAGTTGTTCGTTTAGCTTTAGCAACTAAAATAATTACAAAACCTTCTGAATATTCAACAACATTCTTTTATCCAATGTTTCCAGAAGATGAAAAAACTCATGAACACAAGATTGTTGATAGAAAAAAGCTATTAGAGTTTCTTAAAAATAACCCTGATGTTTTTGAAGCTTTAAAAAATGAAGTAGAAGGTACAAGTGTAATTAATGAACAAATAGAAACTGAAAATTTTGTTGAAGATTATTAATTGATTTTGTTATACCTGTATTACGATAGGAATATGACTGTGGACAAAAAGTTTTAGTTATTTAAGAAAGGAATATACATAATGACAGATATTAATTTAATAGAAGAATATAAAAAATCGGTATATGAACTTGCAGATAAGCTACCTCAGTGGAACTCAGAACAAAAAGATAGAGTATATAAAGCTGCTTTTTCCTCACTTTTTGAAGAAACAGGTGAATTATCAGGAGTAATCAGTAAATACAGAACAAGAACAAATAAACAAGGTATTGATTTATATAATACAAAAATAGAGGACATACCAAGTGATTTATTAGAGGAAATAAAACATAAATTTACAGACGAATCAAGTGATGTTATATGGTTACTTACAGCTATTTGTCATGTACTTATAGATGAAGGAATAGGTTTATTTACAAGATTAGAAGCTGCTAAGTATTTAAATACTGAAATTAGTCTTGAAGATGCATTATTTAGTACAATAGGAGCAATTTACATACTTTATGTAAGTAATAAATTTGAAGAAAATAATAAAATTACATTTTATAGAGGTTTATCAGAAATTATAGATGCTTTTGGTGTTTTTCTTGTTAAACTTAAAGAAGAATATAATATAACAATTGAAGATATTTTAAAACTTAATATGAAGAAATTAGATTCTCGTTATGATGAAACAGGAAAGAGAGTCGATGGAAAACTATGAGTTATGCAAAAAGTAAAGGCACAGCTTATGAATCAGCAGTAGTAAAATATCTTTTAGAATGCGGATTTACTGATCCAAGAAGAGTAGTAATGTCAGGTGCTGCTGGTGATAAGGGAGACTTACATCTTGGTCCAATATATAATCCCGCATTTATAATAGAATGTAAGAATTATAAAAGTGAATATCCGTATAAATTAGTAGAAGATTTCATTCAAGAAACACACATAGAATATAAAAATTCACATCCAAACCAAGAACTCAATCCTTATAGGGCATTACTATTTGCAAAACGTGTTAATCTTGGTATCGCAGATTCTTGGTTAATATGGAAAAATGAATATAATGTGACAATTAGGTGTAGATTAGGAGATCTAATTAATAAAGATAATTTTGTTAATTGCATTTCTGATGAGGAAAGATTCAATAAACTTGAAAATATGTTAAGAAATATATTATAGGTAGGTGTTTTTATAGATGAAAGAACAAATTAAAGAATCCAGTTTAAACAGGATACTCTCACATTTAAAAGATAAAGATATTGCAATGATTACTGCTTTTAGAACAGATCCAGAACTTGGTTTATCTAAAACAGCAAACAGAGAAAGAAATAAGAAACTTGAAAGTAAATTAAAGAGTTTAGGTTATCGAGGATTTACTAAAGTTGTAGGCTACTGGAATGAAACACCAGAAGATAAAGAATCTGAAGCTGTTGCTGAAGAATCATATATCGTACTAAATACAGGAAGTTCATTTAAAGACTTTGTAGCTGACATGGTTATACTAACAAAAGATGTTGATGATCCTGAGCTTGATCAACAAGCTTTAGTTATATGGAGTCATGAAGATAAAAAAGCATATCTCATAAGTAATACAGGAGAAGTTTTAACATCGTTTAATAATTTTGATTTAGATACAATATCTCAAGGTTGGACACAAATAAAAGGACATAAATTAACTTTTGTTGAAGAAGCTTTGGATTTAGATTTTTCAGATAGATTTAACAATAAAGGCAATTTTATGATAGCAATGGGATATGAAAGTAATAAGAAGAAATTAAGAAAACAAAATCAGGTCAAGCAGTAAAGTATGATATAATATTTATATAATGAAAAAGAAAGGAAGAGTAGAACCGATGTCCAGAACAATTAGCAAGTGGCTTGAAGAAGTCGTAAGTCCTGATCCAATACTTGGACCAATTTACAGAGGAGAAAAGAAAGAATACGGTGATATTTATACACATTATTTCTTTAGAAACCCTAAACGACCCATAATTAAAGAAGATAATGTATTTAAAGCACCAGCTGATGGTATTCTTGTTAGCAATGGAATATATAATGTACAAGAAGATACCTATACACTTAAGGGAGCAGAATTTGATTTACCAACAATTATAGGTAATAATCAGTCATTTTGGAATTACCTTCAGAAAGAAAAAATTAAATTTGTTCAGATATACAGCATATTTATGACATTTTACTCACCTCACTGGAATAGAGTTCCAATTGATAGTCAATGTATAAATCGTACAAGAATGAAACCTCTAATGACTACTAATATGCCAATGGTTGAAGTTGAGGATGAAATTATAAAAGAAAAAGTATTTAGTATGTCAAAAATTGAACCTTATTATAATGTTAATGAAAGACTTTGTTCTCATTATTCTTTAATTAATGGTCCTAAAAATTATCACTATGAACTTGTACAGATAGCTGATTCAGAAGTTAATAGATGTCTTGCATTTCATAATGAAGATGAAGTAGCTCGTCAAGGTGATTTATATGGTCTTATAATGCAAGGTTCAACCTGTGATTTAATTTTACCTTGTAAAGATGGAGTTACTATCGAGAATCTTGCTAATGTTGGTGAGGTTTTTGAAGCTGGTGTCGATAATTTATGCAAAATTCATTATTAATATATAAAAATTAATATAATAAAGAAAGGTTGATAAAAACAATGGCAATTAAAACACTAAAAAATAAACTTGAAGGACATGATTCTGCTGGAAAAAAGAATGAAGCTAAGGCAATAAAATCAGAAATTACAATAGTTCCTATTGACGAATTTGATACAGTTAAAATATATAATAATGAGGTTATTTTTGATGAAAATAATCCAGAAAATAACCCTCCTACATCACTTCAGATGTATCAAGGTGAGTGTTTTATGATGTGTCCACCTTTTGCTGCTGATAATGCAATAGCAAACAATAGTTGGATGTCAGACGAAGATACTCCAATTGATAGATATACATATATGGAAGAATGGCTAAGACTTTATAAAGACCTTTCTTCAGTTGGTATGGTATACCTTGCACCTACTCATCCTAAGCTTCAAGATCAGGTTTATATATCAAATGGTATATGGATTCCTTTCCATGCTAACCAGTATTGTGTAATGCCTAATTTTAAAGTTGAAGGACGTAAAGCAAATGCTGATCTTGGTATTCCAGGTGAAAATGCTATTAATGAACCTTACATGAAAATGCTTGGTTATAAAATTATTCATATTCCTGAAGAAATTGATGGTGAGCCTTGTTATTTTGAAGGTTCAGCAGATATTAAGATGATTAATTGTGAAAATCCTCATGCTTGTGTTTATGTTTGTGGTGTTGGTATTAGAACAAGTGAAAATGCTGCTCGTTGGATTGAAAATTGGCTAAATGAAATTGATGAAGATCCTAATAGTGCTCATAGGGTAATCAGTTACCTTCAGACTGATGTTGATGAATATCACTTAGACTGCAGTGTAGAACCTATTGATACTACACATACTCTGGTTCGTACTGTTGATGTGCCTAAGGAAACTCTTGATGAGATTGCTAAGTATACCACAATTATTCCTTGTGAAGATGTAGAAATTCTTAAGGCCGGACTTTGCAATTTCCTTCGTGCGGGTAATACAATTTTTATGGGTTCAGACATAAATCTTCTTGAAGGTTCAGAATATGTTGAAGATTATAATATTGAGAAACGCAGAATTGAGTTTATGCAGAATATTTGCAATCAGCTTGGTCTAAACCTTAGTGTTTATTGCCTATCAGAAGGTTTGAAAGGCGGGGCTATGCTTAGCTGTGATGTTGCTGATCTTCGTGGCTGGGCATTCCTTAAGGAACATGAAGCATATTTTCGTTACTAATTATATATTTTTATAAAGACCTTAAACTCGTAGCAACTTTTTAAGGTACATAATTAGAAATAAGAATATTGAAATAAATGTGACGCTATCTTTGAAATAAAACAAAGGAGTGTCACATTTATATGCCTACCTTAGGAAAACCAACTATTTGTGCTTATTGTGGTAAAGAATATATATATGGAGAAGGAAAGACAAAAACTTCAAAATTTTGTTCAGAATTATGTTACAAAAAGCATAATAGTGAAATTTATACAAATATTTGCAAATGTTGTGGTAAAAAATTTTCAAGACAAAGATTAGATAACGGTAAACTATCAAAATCAGCATACTGCTCAAAAACTTGTGAATTAGAGATGTATAAACAAAAAAGAGAACAAGAGAAAAGATATAGAGTTTGTGAACAATGTGGTAAAACTTTTGAATTGCATAGAATAGAAAGTAACAAAAGTAAATGGTCAAACGAAAAGTTTTGCTCAGATGCTTGTTTTAAACAAAACTATTTAGATAGAACTAAAAATCAATTTAAACAAGTATGTAAGTATTGTGGTAAAGAGTTTATAAGACAACGTAATATAAATGATAGACTATCAAGATCAGTCTATTGTTCAGACATTTGTGCAATAAGAGGACAAGCAGAAAAATATCATAAAACTTGTTTAGAAAAATATGGAATAAATTATAATTGTTTATTACCTCAATGTCAGTTATCACCTAAGAAAAATCAACAAACTATTTCAAAGATAAATATAGATTTTGCAGAAATGTTAGCTGATAATAATATTTATTTTGAGGTTGAATTTAATAATAAAGGAAGAATTAAAAACTATTTCTATGATTTTTATTTACCAGATTATAATTTATTAATAGAAATAAATCCAACATTTAGCCATTCAGTTAGACCAAATTCATTAGGTTGGTGTGTTCCTGATAAAAACTACCATTATAATAAAATAAAAACAGCAAATGAAAATGGTTATGATTGTATATGTATTTGGGATTGGGATAATAAAGAAGTAATAATTAAAGCAATTAAAGATAAAATATTAAAGATAGAAAAACATGATATACAAAAACATTGGTCTATATGTGAAACTAAAAAACATTTAATAGATGATAGTTTTGATGAACAACAAATGATAGCTGAAGGTTATTTACCGCTTTACGATGATGGACAAACATTGATATATTAAGGTCAAACTTTTCTTTATGTTATACTACGAGTATAGAAAATAAAGAAATGGGGGAGATTTAAAATGACAGAATTTGAAATGATGAAGAAAATGATGGAGAGATTAAGTAGTGAAATTGGTTGGGATTGGTACATTAAAGATAACATTATTTATATTGATACTGGTTGGGATGATCCAAATGATTGGGTTTCATTTGAATTTGACAAAGAGGGTAAAGCAGTAAAAATCAAATAAAATGCAATAAAAAAAAATAAAATAAATTTTTAAAACCCCCTGATAAATAAGATATAATAAATATAGAAATTAGAAAAGAGGAAATAAAAATGACAGAATTTGAAATGATGAAGAAAATAGTAGAAAGATTAAGTAATGAAATTGCTTGGGACATTAAAGGTAATACTATTTATATTGATTATGTTTTATTTGAATTTGATGAAGAAGGTAAGATTATACGTATAGAGTAGTTTTTCATAATAAAGTGCCGTTTTCTCACACCTACATATACTAGAAATTAAGAAAAGAGGAAATTAAAATGACAGCAACATTTAAACTTAATTCAGAATTTAATGGTATTGAAATTTATTTTAATGAGTATCCTGGTAAAGAAATTATCAATAAATTACATGAGATGAAATGGTATTGGCATAAAGTTAAAAAGTGTTGGTATAGTAAACAAACAGAAGAAAATCTTAATTTTGCTAAAAGTATTTGCAACGATACTGATAACATTGAAACTATAGAAGTAGTTAAACCTGTTGAAAATGTTCATGGTGTAAAAGTTGGAGACATTTATTATACATCTTGGGGTTATGATATGACAATTGTTGATTTCTTTCAGATTATAAGTGTTACAGCTAAACGAGCAAAACTAAAAAAGATCAGTAGCAAAGTAGTTGATGGGTTAGCTAGGTATTCTGGTAAAGTTATTCCTGTTAAAGATAGTTTTAGAGAAGAAAAAGTTATTACAACAGGTACAGATATGTCTTACGATGGTAAATCAACAATTCTGAAAAATTGTGATGGTCATATAGGATATAAATATGAAAATACACCTCTTTGTTTTAATTACATGGACTAAGACGAGGTATCAAAAATGAATTTTAATAAAGATGATTACTTAACCCCAGAATCTGCAGTAAAACTAATTTTACCTTATGTTAAAAAGTTTAAGACTATCTGGTGTCCATTTGATAAAGAAGATAGTAATTTTGTTAGAGTATTTAAAGAAAATAGTATTAATGTAATACATAGTCATATTGAATATGGAGAAGATTTCTTTACTTATACACCTAATCAAAATTACGATGCTATTGTTTCAAATCCCCCTTTTTCAAAGTCAGATAAAATAATACAAAGATTACATAAAATAGATAAACCATATGCAATAATTATGCCTGTTAGTTCTTTACAAGGAAAGACAAAATTTCAATATATTAAAGATACAGCACAAGTTTTAATACCAGAAAATAGAATACAGTATTTAAATCCTATAACAAAAACAAATCTCGATACAACTGTTTCTTTTGGTTCAGTTTATTTGTGTAGAGATATATTACCTGAAAAATTAATTTATGAGTATTATTAAGGAGGTTATAAAATTATGAAAAACAATTCAATAAATAATGGGACTATTAAAATAGGAGATATTGAAATTCCTTTAACTCAAGAACAGATAGATATAATTCTTGCTTCAGGAATAGTGATACCTAAAAATTCTTTTAACAGGGTGTTAAAAAATGAAGAATATTATAGTATAGATTCATATACTGGAAAAGTTTCATGTTTTTCAGAGAGTGATAGCTATAGTGATAATGATCGATATGACCAAGCTAATTACTGTGTAAATAAAGATATTATGAAACAAAGAGCACTACATGAAACTTTAAATAGACATCTTTGGAGATTTAGCTTTATAAATGGGGAATTGGAAAATAAGTGGAATTTACACAATGCACATTGGACAATTAGCAAAAATCATCACCCAGACATAAGTAGTATAGAAAGAACTTTTTCTCCTCAATATAGCACATGTTATCAAAATGATGGAATATATTTTTCATCAGAAAAAATTGCACAAAAAGCTATTGATGAAATTCTTATTCCTTTCATTAAAAAACATCCTGATTTTGTTTGGTAAAACTAATTAAAATAAAATACGAAAGAAGAAATATATGAAATGAAAAATTCAAAGTAGATGTATTAATGAGGTGTTAATATGACTTTAGAAATAACATTGATAGTTATTATTATTTTAGTATACTTATGTTTTTTAAACATGAGCGATTAAAGGGAGGAATTAAAATGAGATTATGGCATAGTGAATTAATATCAAGTTTACCAAGACAGCAACTTATTGCACAGTGGCGAGAGTGTGTTGCTTTAGCAAAAGATATTTATGAAAATTGTAAAGTTAATCATATTCTTGTAAATAAAATTAATGATTATCCTACTATAAATTTTAACAACTATTGTAATATTGTACTTAAAGAAATGCTAAAACGAAGTTATAATGTAAGTACAGAATCTATAAATAAACTTAAAAACTATATCAATTTCAATGCAGATTCATCAGTTACGTCGAATCCTTATCCTGAATGGCACAATAAAGATTATTTATTTATTTGCTATTACAATCTAAAAGAAAAGTTTTTATGTGGTGGCATAGATAGAAAAGAATGGAATAAATTTCAATCAGCATTTATTGACATTTTAATTAAATATGAGGATGAATTTAATGTATAAGATAAGTGAAACAAGAAAAGAAGATGAATTATATTTTAAAGGTCCATTTTGGGTAGTGGGTATAAGTAAACAAGAAATAGAAAATGGTAATTATACTATATTATCTGAAAAAGAACTTTGTACTTATGATGGTAACTTAAATCGAAATAGGTCAAACAGAAAAGAACAAACACATCAATACGTTTGGGATAGTAAATTTAAAAAAGAATTTAATGTACCTTATAATTATTATCCAAGAGGTAGAGTAGATGTGTATAAAGGTAAAGCATATATTAATATTAATAGCTTTTTAAATAAATCTAAAATAATAAATGATATTTTACATGAGTTTGAAATAGATAAACTTAACTATGAAGTATATGAGATAGATAAATTACAACAAGATGGACATTATGATTTTATGTTAAAGTAGGAGGAATTTTATGGTAAACCAAATATTAGAATCTGTTTGTGACATTTGTGGTAATAAATCAACAACTACTAAATATCAAAAGTTACTATTACCTTGTAAACGTAAGTTTGCTAAAACCGAGTTTAGAAATAGTATAGATGAGTTTGATGTTTGTCCTACATGTAAAGATAAAATTAGTGATTTATTTACTAATTACGTTGCGGATATTACAGTAAGTTATAAAAATAATGAACAAAATATAGAATCACAAGTTAAAGAGAAATTTTTAGAGGAGAACAATAAATGAGAATTGAAGATATTATAATAGGTTTACTTATAACTTTTGTTGGTTATGTAATATACGACAATTGGAGTGTTTGGTTCAATAAGGAAAATAAAGAAAAGCAAGTTATAGAATATAAAAGAACAGAAGTCCCTTTAACATTAGCAAATCTTGAGAGTTTAATTGTTTTACTTAAAAATATAAAACAAAACATAGGTTCTGTAAAAGAGATAAATATTCTAATTAATAAGAAAGCAGAAGTTAGACCTATAGTTTTAGGTTCATCAGACGACAATTATGTATCTTATGATTGTTTGAGTGTTTGGAAAGAAGTTCAGCTTAAACATATAGAATATGATTTTATACTACTTCAAGAGCTTTATCTTTGTATGAAAGATCACATTAATCATATGTTAGGTGGTATTTCAGGTGTTACTATTGCTAAAGATATTGAAGATATAAAATATTTTATAGAAGATCAAAAGAGAACATTAACAAAATAAGGTCAAAAACTAAGACATGATATAATGTCCTCAGAAAATGAAAGTGAGGTAAATATATCATGTCTAATTCATCTATAGAAAAAATAATAAAAGAAAATGCTGAACAGTACTATACAACAGGTGAACAAACAATAAGTGATGATGTTTTTGATGCTCTTGTTGACGAAGTTAGAAACGAAAACCCAAATTCTGATATACTAAAAACAGGTTGGGGTTTTAAACCTGGTTCTAAGGACAAGATTAAACATAAATACTGTAAAATAGGTTCTTTAAATAAAGTTAAAACAGTTGACGTCTTAAAGAATAAAATAGATTGTTTTCCCTCAGTTTGTGTTGCTGCTAAACTTGATGGCTTATCTTGTGTTCTATATTATGAGAAAGGTAAGCTTGTAAAAGCAATTACACGTGGTGATGGTGAATTTGGTATAGATATAACAAATAAAGTTGTAATAATACAAGATAATTTTTCTGAGTTGCTTGACGTCACATTTACTGGTGCAGTTCGTGGTGAAATACTTATGACACCGGATAATTTTGCTAAATATCAGCACTATCATCCAGAAGCAGCTAATGCTCGTAATTCTGCTGCTGGTATAATCAATAGCGATACTACAGAAGATTTAAAATACCTTAATATTTTTGTTTATACAGTTGTGGCTAACGAACTTGAAGATTATGATAGAGAAGTTGAAGTTATAAACAACTGGTTAAAACGTAATTTTGATGATTTTGTTGTTCCTTATTATATGGTAGAAAGCGAAAACTTAAATGATGATTTACTCTTAAAAATAAGAGATAATTTTAAGAAAACAGTTACAATTGACGGTTTAGTAATTACAAATAATATTGTTAAATATGATTATGCAAATAAAATATATAACTACAATCAAATTGCATACAAATTTCAAGATGAATTAAGGGTAGCTACAGTTAAACATATTGAATGGACAGCAAGTAAACATAATGCTTATATTCCTGTTGTAGTTTTTGAAAAACCTATAGAACTTGAAGGAACACAAGTAAAACGAGCAACAGGATATAATGCAAAATGGATTTCAGATATGAAAATCAAAGCCGGTTCTATTGTTATAGTTAGAAAAAGCAATCAAATAATACCTCAAATAGTTAAAGTTGTAAAGGAGTAAATTATAATTATTAGGTCAAAGCTATTTGTGTGTGTTATACTGTGCGTAGAAAATAAAGGAGGATTTGAATATGCTTATTACAACTGAAGGTTTACCTACACATTGCGAATTTTGTGGTTCTGAGCTGATTTGGGACAGTATGAATCTTATTTGTTCTAATCCAGATTGTAAAAACGTTATGGATGAGAAAATTAAAGCCTGTGTTACAAATATTGCGCCTATTGATGGTATGGGTTGGAAAACATTTAAAAAACTGCTTGATGAGATGGATTGGAATATAAATAGTCTTAATGATTTATATAGTTATGCAAGAACAGAAAAATGTCGTTGGTTAGATGTTAAAGAGGGTAGTGAAAAAGATTTATTCAATAAAACACTGGATAAACTTACACAGCCAACAAGTGTTAGTAAATTTATGCTTGCATTAAATATTCCTGGTATAGGAAAAATCGGTGCTGAAGCATTAGAAAAATATTCTGGAGTAGAACAACTATTAAATGATATTTGTTACTGTCAAACATTTAAAGACGATTTAGATGAGTATAAATCTGTATATCTTGTTTTGTCTTCAATTCTACAAGATAGTACAGCTGCTAAAAATGTAATTGAATTTGAAAATTTTGGACATTATTTTGTAATGATGAATGTTAATTGTAAAATAAACGATAAAATAGTAGTAGAAGAAAAAGGTAACGTTGTTATTACAGGTTCATTAAGTATTAAACGTTCTGACTTTGAAAATCTACTTAAAGACAATGGTTGGAAATTACAAAATAAAATAACTAAAGATACAAAATATCTTATAACAAATACACCAGATTCTGGTACTTCTAAGAATAAAGAAGCGGATAAACTCGGTGTACAGAAAATAACGGAATCTGATTTTATGAGTATAATTTAGGAGGTAAAAGTAATAATGGCTTGTTCTTGTAATAATGATGTTGTTGCTAAATACTATGTTGAACACATTCGTAATGGTACTATTTTTGGTGTTCTTAATGATAATGATCCACATAGTGTTTTAATGTTTGAAACAGAAACAAATGTAATAAGAAGATTGGAACTTGGTCCAAGTTATAGACTTGTAAACTGTCCAACTAAAAAACAGCCAATTAACGGTTAAGGGGGAAATAAGGATGAAGAAAAGAATTATTATAATAGAGGGAGCAGATAGCGTAGGTAAATCACAGCTTAGTAATCACATTCAGAAGATGGTAAATGGTAAATGCCATGTTCTCCATAGTAATTATAATAAAAATCTTCCTCAAGAAAATAACCGTAGACAACATACTTTATATACAAAATTTGCTTTAGCAAATTTTAAAGATTCAAATTATACAGGAAATAATACTGTAATATTTGATAGGTGTTATGTTAGTGACATAACATATGGGCAAATTGGTTATGGAAGTCGTGGAACTTTGGAAGAAAAATATAAACATCTTGGTCATTTGTTTAAACTTATGACATCTAATAAAAATGTTGAAGTTTCATTTATATATTGTAGACCTAATAAATCTAAGTTTAATAAAAATGCTAAAGAGGAACTTCTAACAGATACTGAAAATGATAAAATGCAAAAAATTTATGATTCTGTTTGTTATGGATCTTATTTTCAGGATTTACTTAAAATCTATGATATAAATTTTTATACATATAGTTTTGATTATGATTCCAGTTATAGATTGCTTGATGAACATTTTAATTTTTAAGTAAGAGGAGAGAATAATATAATGATTGGTACTACGTGTTGTCCCGTATGTAATAGTAAAATTAAAAGAGAGTATTGGTCTGGACCTATGGGTTTAGAAGAAGAATATATTAATTGTGATACTTGTGGTTATCATTATGAGTTTCATTACGGATTTTATAGTGAAGTTATAGGCAACAAATGTTTTTATTATAGTTATCATACACCACTAAGTCAAATGATATGCATACGTAAAAGGATAAATAAAGCTCTTTATAAAGCTAAACGTAACTGGAGAAAACATAAAAAGAAATATAAAATATGTAAAAGTTTTTATTATTAAGGGAGATGTGAGTATGTTTAAATATTTAATAGTTTACAATTATAATCAGTCAACATATCTTAAAACAACAGACAGTTATAAAAATTTAATTTTAGCTTTTGCTAATTTTACAAGTATTAATACACCTCTTTTTGTTAAAGCAATAGATGGTTGTAAATCTGTAGTAGATTGTGTTGAGATGTATAATTATTTTTGTGGTGCAGATATGCAATGTGAAATTAATTATATACATGAAATTAGTTACACACTGTATGATGAAAATGATAATAATAAAGTGGTAAATCAATGTGCATGCTGTGGTGTAGAAATATCAGAAGGAGATCAAATATGCAGTAATTGTAGCAGAGGAGAAGATTAAATATGTATAAGTTTACCGCTAATCTCTATGTAAGTGATAAATATTGTCCTAAATGTGAAAGAGCAATAAAATTGTGTAAAGAATCTGAGTTTTTAAATGAATATTCTGATTTTCAAATTTGCAATACAAAAGAATCTTCATATGCTGAATTACTTAAAGAAACTAATAAATCAGTTCCTATGCTTCTTGTAGATAATTGTTTTTATAATTATGAAGGAATACTGACTTTATTAAGGTAAAGGGAGTGATATGTTAAATGAGAATACTTAAAAGAGATGGTTCTGAAGTAGATTTTAATAGAGATAAAATTTGTGACGCAATAATGAAAGCTATGACTTTTGGTAGTGGTATAATAAAGGAAGATGTAGCAAAAACTATTGCAAATGAGATTGAAAATGAAGCTATTCTTATGTGTAAAGTTAGTGTTTCTGACGTAGAAACAAAAGTATTCAATAAATTAATTGAAAAAGGGGAAATACTAACAGCAAAATCTTATGAAGGGTACAGAAAAATAAGAGAATTTCAACGTAATATCAAAAATTCAACAGATGAATCTATAATTGAACTTTTAAATTATAAAAATGAATACTGGAATGAAGAAAATTCTAACAAAAATGCAATGAGAGTTACAGTACAGCGTGATTATATGGCTGGTATAGAATCTGAAGATATTAGTAAAAGAAGATTAATACCTCCAGACGTAATTCAAGCACATGAAGATGGTATTTTTCATTTTCATGATATTGATTACTATGCACAAAATGCAACACATAATTGTGATTTAGTTAATCTTGAAGATATGTTACAAAATGGTACAGTAATTAGTGATGTTATGATAGAAAAACCCCATAGTTTTTCAACAGCTTGTAATGTTGCAACACAAATTATTGCACAGGTAGCAAGTAGTCAATATGGTGGTCAAACTATTTCATTATCACATCTTGCTCCTTTTGTTGATGTCAGTAGAAAAAAGATTTATGATTCTGTTATAGAAGAATTTAATTCTATAAATTTAGATTATACATCTGAAGACGTTGAAACTATAGTAAATAGTAGATTACGTAAAGAGATTGAAAAAGGTGTACAAACAATTCAATACCAGGTTGTTACTTTAATGACAACAAATGGACAAGCTCCTTTTCTTTCTGTATTTATGTATCTTAATGAAGTTAAAGATGAACAAACAAAAGCAGATTTAGCACTTATTATTGAGGAAGTTTTAAAACAAAGAATACAAGGTGTAAAAAATGAAAAAGGTGTATGGATAACACCAGCTTTTCCTAAGCTGCTATATGTGTTAGAAGAAGATAACATATATGAAAATAGTAAATACTTCTATCTTACAAAATTGGCTGCAGAATGTTCAGTTAAAAGACTCGTACCTGATTATATTTCCGAGAAAATTATGTTAAGAGATAAAGTAGATAAAAACGGTGAAGGTCATTGTTTTCCTTGTATGGGATGTCGAAGTTTCTTAACACCATATATTGATAAAAATGGAAAACCAAAATATTACGGTAGATTTAATCAAGGTGTTGTTACAATTAATTTACCTGATATTGCTTTATCTTCTGGTGGTGATATGGAAACATTTTGGCAACTTTTCGAATCAAGAACAGAATTATGTCATAAAGCATTACAATTAAGACATCAAAGATTAGAAAATACTCCTTCAGATGTAGCTCCTATTCTTTGGCAACATGGTGCAATAGCAAGATTACAAAAAGGTGAAACAATTGATAAACTATTGCATGATGGTTATTCAACACTGTCTTTAGGTTATGCTGGACTGTATGAGTGTGTAAAATATATGACAGGTAAGAGTCATACTGATAGTGATATTGGCGAAGCTTTTGGTTTAAAAGTTATGGAAGCTTTAAACGATAAATGTCAACAATGGAAAGAAGCAGAACATATTGATTATAGTCTATATGGAAGTCCAATTGAAAGTACAACTTATAAATTTGCTAAATGTCTAAAAAAGAGATTTGGTATAATTGAGGGTATAACAGACCGAGATTATATTACAAACTCGTATCATGTTCCTGTTTTTGAGGAAATCAATGCTTTTGATAAACTTGCAATCGAATCAAAATTTCAAAAACTATCACCAGGTGGAGCAATAAGTTACATAGAAATACCAAACTTGATTGATAATCTTGATATTGTTATTCAGATTATACAGTTTATTTATGATAATATTATGTATGCTGAGCTAAATTCTAAGAGTGATTATTGTATGGTTTGTGGTTATGACAAAGAAATTAAAATTGTAACTGACGAAGAATCAGGTAAACTAATCTGGGAGTGTCCACAGTGTAAAAATCGTGATAAATCTAAAATGAGTGTAGCAAGACGTACTTGTGGTTATATTGGAACTAATTTTTGGAATCAAGGTCGTACACAAGAAATAAAAGAACGTGTTCTACATATTGATGATAAAGAATATAAGGGAGAATAAGCATGAGATATTCAAGTATCAGAAAAATGGATATATCGAACGGTGAAGGGATAGGAATATCCCTTTTCGTTCAAGGCTGCCATTTTCATTGTAAAGGTTGTTTCAATCCAGAAACTTGGGATTTTAATGGTGGAAAAGAATGGACTAATGATATAGAGGCAAAATTCCTACAATTGGCAGATAAACCATATATAAAACGTATTTCAATTTTAGGTGGTGAACCTTTAGCTGGCAAGAATATAGAAGGTGTTTATGCTTTACTAAGAGAAATTCGTTTTAAATTTGGTGATGAGAAGGTAATCTGGTTATATACTGGATATAAATGGGAAACTTGTTATCAAGACATACTTTATAGACGAAATATACTAAGACTTGTTGATGTACTTGTTGATGGACAGTTTGAGATAGATAAACAAGATCTATACAATAAAAAGATAGTATTTGCTGGAAGTACAAATCAAAGAATTATATATAGTCGTAAATCAATAGAACAAAATAAACTAATATTAAGGAGTTGATACATTTGGCTAAAGAATTTGTTAATATAAAAACATCAACTTTAAATAAAAATGTGCCTATAAAAGAGTCTTTAGACTTTGCTCAACCAATAGCACATAAAATAGTATTAAAACAGACTAATTGGAATAGCACAAATAAAACACAAACAATAACAGTAGATGGAATTAATAAGTATGAGATAGCTCAGAAAATAACAATATTACCAACACTACAAGAGATGTTTGATTATTATAATTTAAGAGTTACAGCATCAAGTCAAACTGAGAATACATTAGTATTTACTTGTGATAATATACCAGATAAAGATTTAGATGTTTATGTTGTTGTTAAAAATATTTATCCTTCACCTATGATATATGGTGTTAGTTGGTTAGTAAACCCAAATCCAAAACTAACAAGAACTGATGATGCTGTTGATTTTCCAGAACCTCAACCAGCAGTAGCTGGAGGGACAGGCTCATCACCTTTTGACAATATTTATCCTTGGGCGGGTATGGTTAGAACAACACATAAAACAGCAGGAGAGATGGTTGCTATACCTAAATTTTATTATAAATGGACGCAGACTGACCCTACAAAAGATATAAAATTACAGATAAGTATGTTTCCACATAAAGGATTTTACTGTTCACCCGCTCACATGGATAGAGGAGATGGAAAAGGTGAACGTGATGTTGTTT
>ERZ1024365.6-NODE-6-length-74867-cov-21.880661_pt1 | contig 74867 bp, 100 predicted proteins | sample MGYA00520788_ERZ1024365 | MGnify/ENA primary metagenome ERZ1024365 (study PRJEB33242, sample SAMEA3444265) | Homo sapiens | biome: Host associated; feature: Gastrointestinal tract; material: Stool | place: Uganda | collected 2011-01-01 ... | reverse complement strand
AATAGAAAATTATTAAGAAAGTATTAACCAAACGCTTCAGATATTGACTTCTGAAGCGTTTTATCTTATAATATGTACATAATAAAAAGTAGATAAGACGCAATAGGAGGATGAACGATATGGCAGATTTTAGCTTGAAAGCTTGCTTAGAATCAGTTACATTTAGTGTTGAGGAACTCCATGAAAATCCTTTTGAGATGCTTGGACGATATACAATAAGAGCTGAACAAGACATATTCTTCAATGATCTCATGATAGAAGCTGTCAAGAAGTACATCAAAGATCATAAGTTAAGCTGGGATAGCTAAGATATAAAAATTCGTAGGAGGGTCTAATATGACAAGTGAAGAATTACAGGAAAGAGTTAATAAAGCAGCTGAAACAGTAGAAAAGAAAATGGCAACTATCGAGCGTCATAAGAAACAGCTTGTTAAGAAAGCTCAGCCGCTTGAGGGATGGATTGATTTGAATCGTTATAATGATTACAGATACAACATGGAGCTTCGTGATAGATACACCATGGAGCTTCGTGATAGATATAAATCTGAAACAGGCAGAGATTTATACTGGGACATTTGGGACTACAGCAATAAGCTTTCTGATATCCGGGGAGCTGAAGATTCGCTTAAAGAAGCAAAGCGAATCTTAACCAGTTGGAATGTTAAACTTGATGCTCAGCTTGAGAAAGAACGAACTATTGAAAAAGTTCTGCCGCCTATCTTCAATCAGCTTAAATAAGACTTAACAACTAATTGGACTAAGAACGATCTCATTCGCCAGGAGAAATTTTTCAAAGACCGAGCAACTCTTAGCTACAAAGAACTTGCTGCTATCTATTCTTATTCAGAAAAGAGCGTCTTTCTTCTACTGATGAAAAAGGCTTCCGAAAAGCTAACGAAAAAGCTGCGGAGATTTGGATCATTGATCTTTATAATAGAGTAAAAGACGTAACAGGCGAAGTTACAGATTGGTCTAACATCTATTACAGAGGCAAAGCATTGAACGGAACAGTAGTTGGTAAGAAAGGATCTGCTAATGTAGAAACAATTGTAGCAGGTGGATATAACATTCAGAGATTACATTATAGAGTGCTTGTTCATAAGATATAAAATTTATTAATGTGCGCAAGCTTTGATGCATATATATAAATATATTGGAGGTTTATTTCTATGAAATGTTGTATTATATGTGTAACAAATGGTATCATGGATGTTTCTGATTACACGTTCTCCGAAGTTATTTATGTAGATCTCAGCGATGAGTAAAAAATATTCCCCCCCCCGGAATAACCTTATTATAAATACGTATACTATGACGCTCACTAGGATGAATAAAAATTCTTGACAAGACGTGTTTTAGAAGTAGATGATAATCGAATCAAGATAGTATCATTCAATGGAGGTATCTTAAAATGAGAAAAGCTAAAGTATTTGCTGCAACAACCTGCTGTAAAGAGGATGAATTTGGGTATGGACATGTAATATACGACTCCATTGACGAGTTTCCTAGAACTATTTTATATGGTGGCAAGCGGTATTACAGGACTCAGTATTCTGAAATGAGATTTTATGACACAGGAATGACAACCTGCAGATATGAGACACTTGATACTGATGATAACAGAGATGTTCGTCTGTATATGGACGCCGCTGGTCATATTTGGGATGAAGATATACTAGGAATTCTTTGATAGTATCAGTTAACATGATCAATTACTTATTAAGAAAGTATTAACGGAGAGGTTCAGGTATTGACAGCTGAACCTCTTTATCTTATAATAAACATGTAACATACGTAATACATAATTCAGTCTAAGGAGGCTCTAATATGAGAAAAGAAAAAGAATTTGCAGTAAAACTGTCAGAATCTACTATTTCATCAATTCTAAGCTATAATTTCTATAAAAATTCGACAGAGACAGAGATTCCTGATAGTTTTATAGATATGTACTGTGATTCAGTTGTATCGCTAATATATAATAGCAAGATTGATGAAGATCTGAGAATGGTCGTTGGGCATTATTTATACAAGCTGTTTATTCAAATTGCAAAGAATATTTCAGATGATATTACAGAAGTTTATAGCGAAAGCGATACCATTATCGCTGTTTCTGAATTTCGTCATATCGTTGATGCAGTGGTTGTTCCTAAATTAGATAACAATCCATTTACAGAATATGTTGAAAGAGTTCTTCATAAGTATTTAATAGATAACTTGTTTAAGTGCAATTCGCTTTCTGATCTATCCGATGATGACGTTACGATTTATGATAATGATAACATTTCAATTAATACAGTAGTAGAGTACTTACAGGTAACTATTAAAAGTCCGGAATGTTTGTTCAGAGGTGAAATAGATGACGCTCTTTTACAGCAGCTTGGACGATTCAGTATGTATCAGTGTCATAATAGCTCATACTCAAGATAAACTGTCTAATTCTTTCAAATTCGAGTAAAGCAGCATCGTTAATATAATTGTAACAAATATACACATAAGTATCTTATCGGCTAAATAAGAAGGTGTGATACATGTATTCTATCCAAGTTAAAGGAGAACATTAAACAAATGAATAGGAATGAATTCGTCGACAGCGTAGCAGAACGCTCAGGCCTTAGCAAGGCAAAAACAAAAGAAGTTATTGACGCAGCAATTGAAGTTATCAAAGAAAGAGTTAAGCTAGATGATAAGATCCAGTTTTTGGGTTTTGGAACATTTGAACTTGGAAAAAGAGCAGCTCGTGAAGGACGTAACCCACAGACCGGTGAAATTAAGTTGATTCCTGCAAAGCATGTTCCTAAATTCAAACCGGGAAAGACGTTTAAAGATCTTGTGAATAAGAAATAGTGTATAGCAAAATAGCAGCTGCTATAGATAGCAGCTGCTATTTTTATTTGGTTTACTTAGGGACTATAGTTAAATAGCATGGAAATTGATAACTACTACATATTTCATCGCTCACCCCGTCTGGGCTATTAGTAAAAGGTATCATTCCATATATATCACAGATATTTCCTGTGCTACCAGCTTGTGTTATATAAGCTACAAATATAATATCATTCATCTTGCAGTTTTCAGCTAAGCATAATGATAACTCAGAAGATGTATCTGTATAATAGAAAAATCCACCAGGGTTGTATTGGAAAAATGGTAGTTGAGAACTTATACTAGCACCATATGTTTTTAAATAATCAGCGTCAAAGGATGTAATATTATCTGGAAAACTATCGCTTAGAATAATTGTCTGAGACATACTGCCTAATATCGATGTTTGAGATAGCAGTCCTCCATTCCATATATTGAAACAAAAGTTTGAAGCCTTGCTGTTTGTAGTTAGTGACTTAGCTAACGGGAGGTTACCTCCCTGCGCAGTTAAGCTGTCTTGATTAAATTCTAGGCAGCTTACGAAATCTGTTACTTTTTGCGAAGAATCTGCAGATATGAATGTTAGTATTCCATGCTTTTTTGTATCATATCTAAGCTCGTAGATACTGTTATATTGATATGGAGTTACTACAAGGTACTCTTGTTTGTTAATTCCAGGACCACTGTAACAGTCTGCTTTATTTACAGATAATATAAGAAGATATCTATATGATAGACATATCTGATTTGAGTGTTCATATTCCCCTTCTGCACCTAGGTCAATTACATCTCCTACATGACTTTCTGTAAAAATTTTTGAATCTGAACAGTTGTATAACACAGGTCCTGTTGTTCTAGGTATGTTTCTATGGATAGCTGATTGAGCAATTTCTGCAATCTGCTCATCAGTTCTATCAAGTCTTTCATACTGACCATTTTGTTGTTTCAAATATATTGCCATTTTTTATGATTCTCCTTTCGCTGTTTGATAACATGATACTTATATATGAGGTCGACCTTCTTATTATACATAATAAGTATATAAATAGTAAGGAGGAAAACATATAGTATGGCAATATATCTAAAACAAGTCGATGGAGCTTATGAAAGACTTGATAGAACTGATGAGCAGATAATTGAACTCATATCTGAGAATTTTTATAAAAAACAGGATGGTGTTGCTATATCTCAATATGGTGTAGAACTTGGACAAGGCGATCCTGTTACCTCTGAACAGATAGCAAAAATCGGCAGTGCTTTTACGATTAAGTATCATGGTAATTATAAGAATCTGAATCTTTATTATCAGAATAGTTCGTCTCCACTGATAAACTTAGAAACTCTTCCATTATCGTCATCTGGGAATTGTTTACTTAATCTATCCAACATAACTACTAAACGATCTGTTAATCAAAGGACTACTGATCAAAACATTTTATTGAATCAATATACTGTAAATAATACTAAATTAGGCAACAACAAGTATATATCTACTAAATTATATGGATCTTATAATGAGTTATCACTCAGTACATAGTTCTATATGTACGATCCAGATAAGAATACATCTACCCCTATTGCGTCCCAGGAAAATACTATTATTAAATATACTCCAGGATATTTGAATACTAGCCCTTATACTCGAAAATCTCAATTAGATGTTATCAATTTATATGGAAATATTAAGTTTCCAGGAAACACTGAAAACAGAGCATATACGCAAGGACTATTGTCGCCTAACAATTCTGGAGTCGCTATAACAGATGCAGCGTTTATTCCTACTTCTAATTTTCAGAAAGCATCTAGCATAGCTCTAGGTGACACTAACGGTAAATGGAGATACGTATATGCTGTGAACGGAACAATTCAAACATCTAATGAACTTAAGAAGAATATACTTCAAACTGGAATAGATAGTCGATATGAAGCTCTATATGAAAAACTTGAACCGATTGCGTTTACATGGAATAATGAAACAGCTGATTGCAGCAATCATGATAGAGTTCATCTTGGATTAGGAGCCCAAACTACTAAACAGCATATGGATGAAGTTGGAATCAGTGCTCAAGAATATGCGCTATATTGTGAAGATACAGTTGAAACTACTAATGAGGAAACAGGAGAAACAACAACTACAACAGAATATGGTATTAATTACGGACAACTGCATGCTCTTCATATTCATATGATACAGAAGTTACTAGCTAAAGTAGATGAGTTAGAAACTAGATTAGAAAAATTTGAAAAATAAACAAACTCATAGCCCACGTCTATTTAAGACATGGGCTATATTTATAGTTATTTATGAACAAGAAATTACCTAAATATTTTTTATATTATTCATCAATATGATGTTAGATACTGAGACCTACTCTTCTTTGTATTCTACTTCAGTCTATGTATTGAGTTATATCAGTATTCTTTTATTTCGTTTTTATTGCTAATTTTATATGCTATAGGAAAATCGTTAATGTTAATATACATATTATAATACACCATGTGGAGGGTTATTACTATGAAGAAAGTATTATCAATAGCAGAATGCTTCGCTAAATTAAGACAGCTTGATTACAGACAGAAGATTGTAACTTTAGGTATAGCTATGATGAGCGAAGGAAGAGACGATATACTTAAATTAAGAGCAAATGATTGGAAAGCGGATCTAGACCTGGAGAGACAATTCATAATGGATTCGCTCAACAACCCTTTAACAGACTTCGGATGCTCTCCGTTATCAAATTTACATGATATTGCAAATGAAGAATATATATTACGAGTAACAAGAGAAGCAATGAAAAACTCACCGATAACAGATGAACGATGCTTTGTAGAAGCTCTAATTGATGATCAATTTGAGAAACTAGACAGGAAATACAAAGCTTTCATAGAAACAGAAGTTCAAGTAAACGTACTAGCTTAATTATAGTTCATGTAGCTGCTTAGAAGGTATTTCAAATGAGATTCCATGTAATTCCTATAACACTTACAAATCAGCTATTTTATTTGCTGAATTGGTTCATATGTATATTGATATGCATTTTAATCTTACCAATCGCGGAAGCTGTAGATATCTCTGATAAGAAAATATGTTTACTACTTAAAATACTACTACTCGGAGCAGCTTGGATAATGGTAGTATCTAGTAAGATGCTTATAAATATGCTGTAATCATTCAAAATGAAGCAGCTACAAAATTTGTAGCTGCTATTTCTTTGATCTGTATTCATATACACTTTGACCACAATCATAAATCGGAAGCCATCCGTGTATAAACATTAGTTCCTCATTATTAGCACCTTTTCCGTAATCTGTACCGAACAATTGATCAAATCCATGCCGTCTTAACAAATTAGATGTAATCTTCTTTGTACCATTTGACCAAACAATCTGTGGCGGATTAGTTCTTACTTTCTTCATATGTAAGTTTTCATAAACCCTCCCAGTAAATTTAGCTCTATCAAAATATGAAATGATGTTATCAAGTTCATAATAATTAGTAGCAAACTTAAACAGCTTAGATGCTCCACCGACAACTCTATATTCAGATTTAGTAGCAAGACGAAGCAATTCAACATCATATCCAGCATTGTACCTAGGTTTCCCAAACGTCATAACTTCAAGCAACTCATCTCCAGAAACAAGTCCTAAAGACAACACCTGTCCCCTACATGTCCCCTGCAAATGAAATTCATTCAAAAAAGCATCGGTAATCTGTTTATTCAACTTATAAATAGAACAGTTACGAGCATACACAGACTTCTTTGGCTTCAGCATATTCAATACCTTCTGACTATCGTCCCAGTCGAAGATATGAATACATCTGTATTGATTCATCTCGGCTAAAAACGTCTTTCCAATATTATAGTCCTTATTTCTACATCTTAAATCCGACAACTTATCATACCAGATAAGGGCATCTCCTATGAAATCACCATAGGAGACACCTTCAAGTTCATATTCATACTTCTCCGTCAATTTTCTTCATCTCCTCTATTTTCTTAGCTCTGTTAGTATGTTCATTTTTGATATACAAATACTTTTTGACCGCAATCGTAAACTGGAAGCCATCCATGTTGGATCATAAGTTCGTTGTTGTCTGATCCCTTTCCATAATTTGCTCCGAATAACTGATCAAACCCTCGTTGTCTCAGAAGATTTGCTGTAATTTTTCCGTCTTCGCAATTACTCCATATTTCTTGAGGATATGTATTTCTTAGTAACGTCATTCCTAATTTTTCATATACATGTCCGGAAAACTTAGCAGAATCGCAATAAGAAATGATATTGTTTAATTCATACTGATCGGTTGCAAATTTAAACAATTTCGATGCTCCGCCTGCTACTGCAAATTCAGGATGACTACATAATCGAAGAAGTTCAACATCATAATTAGGATTGTATCTCGATTTTCCAAACGTCATAATTTGCACTAAGTTATTTTCGTATACTAATCCTAATGATAGAATCTGTCCTTTACAGGTTCCTTGTAGATGGTACTTAGTCAAGAATTCTTCTGTTGTTTTATCATTCATTTTATATATTTTGCATTTTCTAGCCCCTACTGTCGTTTTGGGTTTCAACATGTTTATAACTTTAGTCCAATCATCCCAATCAAATACATGAATGCATCTGTATCCATATTTCTCTGCAAGCTTAGATTTATCTCTATGATAGTACTTATCTAATCCTTGAGAACTCCAATGATTTCCGATAGCATTATGAGTGTAAGTCGGATCTATTTCGATTAGAATGTTTGTATTTAGTATATGTATATCATAATACTTTAATTCTAGTCGGAATTCGTATTCATAGTCAATGCCTGCCCTATCTAGATGTTCTCCAAATAGCTTGTTAATTTGAGAGACTCTAGTATGATTATTTGATAGATAATCTTCGGTCATGGTGTAGTACGGGACACCATATCGTTCCTCCATTGTATGTTCATATTTTTCTCTAAACTGCGGGACACTCATGGCTCGTTTAGCGCCGTATCGTTCCATAAACGTTTTATCTATCTTGCGAATAATTTCCTTTGATTTAAACGGATTATCTACTCCATATTTCTTTATCCACGTTTGTCTAGCTTTATAAAGGGATTCTTCATAAGTAGTTGTTCTATTTGCGCTTGATTTCTTAGCAATATCTGCGTTTTGCATTACGTTTGCTGTGCCGTACCGTTGTAGATTAGTCTGTTTAGCCTTTTCCTGATAATCTTTTGACTTCATAGGATTGTTTACACCATATCTATCCATTAGTGTCTTCTCCATCTTCGCTCGAAGCTGTTTTGATTGCATTGTAGTTTCTGCGCCATATCTTTTCAGCATTGTCTGTTTTCTTTTTTTTGCACCGAGTTTAGCATTACATTGTTTGCACATCTTGAAAGGCGTTACTCCTTTATATTCTACTGTTTCATTACATTTAGGGCATGTAAAGATATGAACTGTTGAACATCGTTTAGCGTGTTTACACGTGGTTTGAAATTCTTTTCCGCATACTTCACAAATTTTTGTATAATTCATGTTGAACCTCCTTAATTATATTTGTTGTATATAATATAATACAACGAAGCAAGTTTGTCAATATATTGACCCTAATTTATTACTGTAATTAAATTGAATATAGATAGGAGGAACGTGTGTATGTTTTCACCACTTTATATGGGAACAAACCACATGTTGGGGGTTGACAATTTTGTACCCTTAACAACGAATAATTTCGAAGTCCGTATCTACGGAATGGATGGAAGTTCTCCATCTGAATACAGCGATCTGCTAACATTGTCAACAGATTCCATCGGAGAAATCACAGAGGAACAAGATTCCATCGTAGTACATTATGGAAACGGTGTTATCAAATTCCCGAGCAAAGTAACATTTGCAGATGTTGACTGGACGCTTAACTGCTACTGTACTCCTAATGTTCTTGAGTCTTTGAGAGCATGGAGAAAACAGATTTACGATCCGGAAACAGAGAAAATGGGGCTGCCCTCCGAGTACATGAGGCAAGTCTACTTTATAAAATACGATGGCCAAGGAAATCCTAGAGATGTTATAAAATGCCCTGGAACTTGGATCAATGGATTACATCAAGGTGAAATGAATCAGGAAGGTGGCAATGTTGTCAAAATTTCCTGCCAATTCGTTATTTCAAGGGCTATGTATCTTTCTTCTTCTGACTTATCTACTCGATAACGTCACAGTAATTAGCGATGCGATTTATGTTGCATCGCTAATTTTATGTATATGGAATCGTTATACAATGTACAGGAGGTTGGTTTATGAATTTTAGAGAAAAAGAATGTCAAGAATGCGGAAATTTATTTACACCTACATGCGGAACACAAGTTTATTGCAGAAGTGCACATACAACGTATTGTGAGTTCTGCCATAATCCATTTACATATAAATGCTCTCCTAATGAGAAGCCTAAATACTGTTCTAAAGAATGTAGAATTCAAGGTGTTAAGGCTAATAACTTGGCAAAATATGGCGTAGAAAACGTTTCTAAACTTCCGGAGGTTCGAAAAGCTATATCAGAGATAAGAAGAAACCCTACTGCTATAAGACCTAAAGCTAAAGTAGTTACTATGAAGAAATGCAAAGTATGCGGAAAGGAATTTAAAGCAAACGGTACCCAGGTATATTGTAATAATGTTCATACAAAGACTTGTATAGTTTGCAATGAACTATTTGTATTTAATCCACGTCATCCACATGATACGTGTTCACCTAAATGCGCTAGGAAGAATAATATGTCTCAGGCAACTAAGAAGTGTGCAATCTGTGGAAAAGAGTTTACACCTAATAACAATACTTCATTGTATTGCAGTGATCCTCATTATAGACCGTGCCCTGTTTGCGGGAAACTCGTCAGGTACTATTCTTTAAATGAAACTGTTGTTTGTTGTAGTCCTGAATGCACAAAAATTAAAAGAAGGCAGACTTGCTATAATAGATATGGAGAATCTGTGCCCAGTAAGTCGGCAGAAGTTAGAGCTAAATTGCAAAAAGCAAGCTATTTATCTCAGTCAAAGCGACAAGCTACTTGTTTAGAAAGGTTTGGAGTAGATAATCCTGCTAAAGCAGTAAACATTCAAAACAAAATAAGTAAAACTGTAGCCTCTTCTGAATGTCAATCTAAAATTACAAATACTTGTTTAGCACGATATGGTGTTAGACATTCGTCTCAACTTGCCGAAATCCATAAGAAAAGTTCTGCAAGTCGAAGTATCATTACTGCATCAGATGGACAGAAAGTAGATAGTTCGTATGAGGCATTGTTTTATAATTTTTTACTTTTCAATAATATTCCCTTTGAATATCAATCAAAAGAAATTTCTTACTTATATGATAATAGAATGCATAAAACTTTTATTGACTTTACTGTAGGAGATTTTCATTTTGAGTGTAAGGGATCTCATTTGTTAGAAGGTTGTTTTGATCATGTAGGTGTTCCTATCGCAACAAAACTAAATGTGTATAAGGAAAACAATGTAATATTAATAACTGATAGCTTAGGAAGGGACTTACTTAAAAATAACAACTACCCAATAGGCATAGATATTGCATTGTTTGGAGATCCTCATGCTGTCAAGCTATGGGATAGATTATTACTTTCTATCGAAAATAATATTTCTTTCATAGACGAAGATACAATCGTTAAATCATTATGAAGGAGGATACTACTATGAAGATGCTAAAATGTCCATTCTGTGGAAGTGATAAACTGAGTATTGTTCATAAGAATTGTGCTAAGAAGAAGCCGTGGTTGAGGTGGACTGAGATGACTTTTTCTGTGAGATGTAATGTGTGTCATGCTAGAGGTCCTGCGTTTAGTAAATTTATTTATGATGAGGAGAAAACGAAAGCGATTGAAGAAGCAGAAACAGCAGCTTGTGAAAAATGGAATATGAGAGCAGATGAGGATAATAACAGTGTGTGATATTGAGCTGAAGCCGTTTAAGCTGTAAGGTCAGTGTTTATCAATCCTGTAGTTCCAGGTATTTTGTTCGGAAGCGATGGAGATTAATTAAAGTAGCTAAGATATAATCTCAGCTACTTTTATATATCTTGAATCGTTAAGTAGTCTATATAAATAAGATACATGATTAAGAGATTTGCATCTGGTGAGTACTATTTATTTCCTATTCTGCCGGACATCTGCTGAATGCTTATTTCAACAAAGATAAGAAACAGATTAAGTTTCGGGTTCGTTATCTTATTGCTGAGATTTTTCAGTTTGCAATTTTCTGTGGTTGATAATTGTTAACAAATAAAGGAGGATATTTTATATGACTGCTTTAGAAAAGTTCTGTAAAATGATTTTTATTTTAGCCATCGGTTTAGATGTAGTGTCGGTCCTTGAGAATGCAACTACTCTGTTTACAAGTAATGACGCACACGAATTACGAATTTCTAAAACAGGGTTGTTTTTAGATGCATTTTATTTAGTAGTTTCGATGTTTGGTATATCACTCTGTGAAGGAGGTATGTGATATGAAAAATTGCACTAAGGCAGATTGTGTGTATCGAAAAAGCTCTTATAGATTAGAAGAGTTTTACTATAAATTACATAAGGAACTTTATCCTAACTATTCTGGAATTGTTTCCTATTCTGATACGTCGTTTAATTCTACTATTCATGAAATTCGTAGATTACGTGACAGCTATATGTTGCTTAAAATTCTTGTAGCAGTAGAAAATTTGATATTTGTAATTATTATTTTTATTCTTATATTTGGCATTGTTTGAAATATACAGGTGTAAGAATCGTTAATATTAATATAAATAAAAAAAGGAGAATTTAAACATGGATGAAAAAGAATCTAAGATTAAAAATGGAAAATTAAATGTTATGGGCGTAGATGTCAATATTTCTCAGACGTTAGGTGAAATGATATGCAATCAATATCTATCCTCTATTTCTGAAGAAGATATGGAAAAAATAATCAACGCTGTTGATAGAGAGCTATTTGACAAAGATGCTCGTACAGGTGTTAAGAAACTAAGAGGCAATAATAGTAATTTTTACTATGAGACTCAACTTATGGATAAAGTTAAGTCAGAGTTCGGCAAAGCGTTTAAAGAAGAGCTTACATCACTTTTAATTGAAAGAATGCAGAAACCTGAATTCAAATCACGAATGGAGTCCTTTGCAGACGAAATTATCGAGTATGCAGTAACAGGGTTTAAAGAAGATATTGCTGCTCATATTCGGAATCGTCTTGTGAGTAACTTATTCAACAATGATCCTGTTGTATCATCTGGAGGTGAATCTCTTTATCAAATTATTAATGCTGTAATTGATAATAGATTTAGACAGTAACACATTGGAGGTAATATATGGCTACTATCGAAGAAATTGTAAGAAGCTTTTTTGAATTAGATGTGAAGCTTAAGCTGGTACCATGTACTGAACCATTTTATCATCTTGTGGAGCCATTTAGCGGTGTGAAGCTTGCGTTTATTGAGACTGAGGATGGATTTGATAACTACAAAGATGTAGCATCTAAGAACGATATTGTATTTGTAACACCACTTACGCTTTCAAAGAAGTTTGGAAAGCCAAATAGCTATCAATCAAATGGGTTAAAATACAAGAAGAAATGTCCGTTTCCGCTTATCGGTGTAGATGTAGATCTTTTCAGCACTCCGGAGTTTCCTTATCGTGAAGATAGACCTAAATGCTTTTATGATGTTAAAGTAGATGGTCAGAGAAGTTCTTATGAAGCATTCTATGATCCAGCTATTAGATGGAAGATGATTGTAAACCGAATTCAGTATTCTGGTGGGTTCATTGATAACAGGCAAGTACTTCAGGCGCTTAACATTACAAGAACTTGTAAGCAGCCATCTTGGTTCTCAACTGCATTAGCAAGGCACATCATTTCTACTTACTGTAGTGAAGCTGTTATTGTCGATGGATTTGCAGGTTGGGGTGCAAGATGTGATGCGTGTAAAGACTTACGACGCATCTATATTGGAAATGATTTCAATCAGGATTTAGTAGATTGGCATCATGAAAAGGGCAGAACTAATATTCGATATGGAGATGCAAACGAATTTAAGTATGATGGAAATTGTTCTGTATTCATTTGCCCACCTTATTCAGATCCTAAGACTGGACGATGTTTTGAGGATTATAACTTTAACGGATTTGATGATTCTGCTAAAGCAATGTCACAGTGTGACTGGTTAAAAGTTATGATGCGAAATGTTCCGAATGCTTCTGAATACATCATGGTTTGCAAAGTCCTCGACAAGGGGTGGGAGAAATTCGTTGTAGAAGATAAGGTAAACACAAGTCATTTTGGTAAGAATTTAGAACATATCCTTTTAATCAAGCAAAAAGACAAGGAGGAGGCATTAGCATTATGATGTTGCATTTAGTTATTGCATTTCTTGCAGGAGTTATTCTGTGCTATGTTTATTTCTGGATCACTCTTATACGCCCATCTGCTTATGGAGTATATTACATATACGTAGATGACAACGGAAAGACTCATGTCTGTATCAATCTTTCAAGTGATTCAAATAGTATCGACAGAGCTAATTCAGCAATACTTTATAGAACTAACAATTTGTCTGATATTAAATGACGGAGGTATAAATTCATGGAGTTCAAATCTGCAACGGATTTAATAGATGCTGGAGTTAATATTCATTTTAATTTTTTTATGATTAACACTAAGCACGAGTTCTTAAATAGATTTAGAAAATGGCTTCCTTTGGTTTACTTTGACTCTAGAGATGGCTGTAAATGGGTAGGAAATTCTGTACTAGTAGATCATCATGTCAGAATGAGATACGACACTGAATTATCTCATCCTAATTATAAATACTATGTTATATTTGCAAAAGTACATAAAGATGATTTTGAAAAATTTGTAGAATGTATGGAAGTTATAAATAAGAAACATTTGCTTATTGGAAATACAGATTATCCTAAGTTCTGTAAAGAAATTGTTTTAAAGATGTGTGGTAGGGAGCTTACTATTAATTGATTTGAATAAGAAGGAGACGGTTATATGGCAAATTATGCTATACGTGAGTATGATTTAGCTACAAAAGAAACAAAGCGATTCCATCTTCAAGGGCATTCTACTCTCAATCCTGAAGCAACGGTTGCGTCTAAATGGTATGTGTGGAAGAATAAAAACACAGCACAGACTCGTGCAACACAACTTGCAAAATGGTCAAAGAAACCTCATGGATTTGAGGTAGTAGATTTGAACGAGTACGGAATTATTTGTAAGTAAGCATCGTTAATACTAATATAAGAAGAAGCCAGTTTAATAAAGTACTTATATGTATTGGGAGGAAATTTATATGATTCACAGAGGCGACATTGTAACAGTAATAAACAGTGCTAAGTACCGCGGAACGGTCAAACGAGATTACATATATGTAGTAGCCGGAGTGTCTCAAACAGCCGAACCTAAATGCATTCTCCATGATGGATATGACGATAAGCATGTAGCTGTTGAGATGTCAGATGTTCGTCCAATGTACAAAGACCATAATCCTTCAAGTATTAAAAAAGCAGTATTTGCACATTCTGTTCAAATTGGAGACCCTGTTTACATTGTTACGTCAAAGGATAAATTAGAAACTTGGCATATAGATAGGATCTGCCCATTTGGAGCTATTCATATTCAAGTAAATAAAGCACCTATTGTATATAATCTGTCAATTCGAAGAGATTATTCTCAGTTGTTTGTAGGATTTGAGGACATTGACAGAACATTCTTTATTAATATGGATGATGCATATGCTTTTCTCATGAGGAGGTGGGAAGAATGTCAGAACCAAAACCCATAAATTGTAAATTCTGTGTTTGGCTTGATTCAAAGGAGCAGAAATGCAAATTATATGGGAAGTTCTTATCAGCTATTGGAAATTACATCAAACCATGCGTTATTTGCAGTCAGTTGAAATATGATCAAGCTATCTACAGCAGTAAGAAAGTCCGAGAAGTTCTTTAGGAGGACATGATGAAAGATATTGATTTATATAATCAAGAAGAATGTTTTTACGGGATTGCTCATGCATACATTTTACTAGTTCATTCATTGTCTTTTGATGATTTGATTCAGGATTTAGCAGCTAACTCACCAGATCCTAAAGCATTTTCTAATGAAGAGAGATACAAAGATGTATATTTAGAGTATCAGCAATTAGTAGATTGTTGCAGGATAGCAAAGCATTTTGCTAACTATAACTTAAGAAAGCTTTACAAGAATTTATGTATATATCCTCAATTACGAAGCAGGAAATGCATTGAAAGCATAATTGTAAATATGCATCTTGGTACTAATTATCGAGCAGCAGTTCAAGAAGTTCAACGTGAACTTCGATATATTGCAAAATATGAACTAGAGGATTGTTATAAGTATCCTCAAGACGTATACGAACAGATAGTAGATGATCCTGATTTTGATATCTTAACAATATTGAAAGAACATATTGAAGATAAAGCGCAAGAACGATACATACATCTGTTCTCGAAATTATATACATCTTTAGGATGTATAATTGGCAATAATATTGCAAACAGTTGGAAGTATGCTCGCAATTATGGGCACGATAAAACAATTGCAGAAGATATAATATTGATAAAGGAGATTAAGCATGAAAGTAGAAGAAATAGCAGTAAGACAGGAAGTTCGTCAGCTTCTTAGTGAAGCAGGAATCAACAGAGAAACTATTAGAGAGATGGCAAAATTAGCGATTCAAGAAGCTGTCAACAAACAGATAAATTTTAATGACATACCATACTTAGTGAATAGAGAGGTTCATGATGCTGTTAGAGACAGCGCACGAGTTGGTTGTAGGGAAGCTGCTAAAGAGTTGCTTAACGGAGCAACTATTTCAATCCAATTAAAAAATTAAATATTAAGAAAGTATTAACGAACGCTTCAGATATTGACTTCTGAAGCGTTTTATATTATAATTTATACATAATAAATAATAGATAGCAAGTTAATCATTCATAGGAGGGTCTAATATATGACAACAATTAAAATTGATGGAAATTATAAAGTAGAAAACTTTATCTTAGCAAAAGAATTACCTGAGGACTACTCTACGGACGACATCATCAATCTTCGTAATAGTGTTATCAAATGCAATTCGTACGAAGATAGCTTAGCTTTTTTACGTCTTCGTTATCCATTATTTGACCGTACCGTAGAAATGCTGGAAAAATTCAAAGAGGAATGTAATACACTTAAGAAAACTCCATACGGAGAGTTCAATACAAACAGCTTGAAGGCTTGGATCAAACGAAATGATTTTCAGCGTTTGATTGATACATTTAGTAGCTTTCCAGGTAGATGCAGATTGACTATCGGAGGTTGGAGATTCACCCTTTCTTCTTCTTTACAGTTCAACAATCTGCAGGATTTTGTAGAAAAAGTTATGCCGTTTGCTTTAAGAGAAGCTTGTATAGAGGAGCTTAAAGTATATAAAGAAACATCTGCTTATTATAAAGATGTCAATAGATGTAGGGACTATATGTCTAAATATTCAACAGCGTTTAAGATCAAACACACTGTATTTGATAGTCATGGAAACTTGTTTGTCTATGATGAAGCCGACCGTTCAGATATGCATAAAATAACAGAAGAGGAGATCTCTTATTTACTTCATGAATACAAATTACTTGAGCAGTACATTGAAAGCAGAATCCAGTTATAATTTGTGAATCGTTAATATTAATATACAAGTTAAGGAGGTTGATCATATGCTGAATACATCCGAAATGAGAGTTGTTTTATTAGAAAGAAAAAAGTTTTTTGAAGAAAGAGTGAACCGTATTGCTGAAAGAACAGAGTCTAAAGAACTCAACTGCACAGAAGGTCTTATGAAGATAGCTGCAAGAAGAGCTGAGTATAAAGGAATGTTATCTTATGCAGAGAGTATTGGAGTAATCACTTCAGAAGAGTACAATTATCTTTATGATGAATCCAATCGATGGGCAGATGTAATATGGAATATGAGTAACGTACATAAGTAACGGAATATTAAGAAAGTATTAACCAAACGCTTCAGATATTGACTTCTGAAGCGTTTTATCTTATAATATTTACATAATAAAAATCAGTTAAAAATTCTAAGGAGGGTCTAATATGGCAAAGTATTTTATTTATGAAGGAAATCTTGAAAGTTTGAAGAAGAAAGCAGATAAGATCCAGAAGAAATGCGAGAAATATGGATGCTATTTTAAGTTTGAGCTTACAGGTAATGAGGAAATCAGAAAAGAGAAAGATGATGCAGGTAACATTCATTATCTCAGATTTGTAGAAGTTGAAGCAGAAGGAAATGCTGTTATAAATGGATGGGTTCTTGTAGGAGCTATCGAAAAAATTGTAGATGGCGAAAGAAATGTCATTAGATTAATAAATAAGAGCTTTGAAAATAGAATTCTAGAAGAGTATTACACTATCAAACCAAAATGTGATCATTGCGGTACAAATCGTTATCGTAAACATACATTTCTTCTTTACAATGAAGAAGGTAATTACTACCGTCAGGTAGGTAGCAATTGTCTTCAAGACTATACCGGATTGTCTTTAGAATATGCAGCAGCTATGGAGCAGTTTTTACATAGAGTTGATGAAGAAGGTCAGGATTGGGAAAAGACCTTCACTAAATATGAGATGCTCCTTCCATTATCTGATATTCTCCAGTACTCTATCGAGTTCGTTAAGAATTTTGGATATGTAAGTGTTATGAAAGCCGAAGAATTTGATACATATCCTACAGTTGCAAGAGTTTGTGAAGCAATGCACATGGGGTCTAGATATTCAATGTCAGAGAGAATACTAAGAGACGATAGATATGAGCTTGAACATAAACATAAATTCAATCCAGATTCTGAAGAAACTTGCAAAGAAGCTCAAAACATTATCAATTGGGTAAGAGGACCTTTACACGATGAAGTAACTACATCTAATTACTTGCTGAATATCATAAGTGTAGCATCTTCTGATTACGTCAAAGAATCACAAATCGGTCTTGCTGCTAGCATAGTAGCTGCATACTATAAACATATTGCAGATGTTAAGAAAAAGACGGAGTATGAAAGTAAGGAGATTTCAGGAACTTATGTAGGAAACATCGGAGATCGAATCACAGTAGATATTGTAAAGGCAGAAGAGGGACCTCACGTAGAAACTATGTATGGAGAGTCAGTATGCTTTAAATTCTATGATAAAGATAACAACGTTTATGTATGGTGGACATCTAGCTATGTAGAGGACGTAGAAACTGTTAAAAAGCTTACAGGCACCATTAAGAAACATTCTGAGTTTAGAAAAGTAAAGCAGAATGAAATGACAAGATGCAGACTCTATCGTTAGAGTCTGAAGGAGGTTTATTATGAAACAAACTATTGTACTAGGAACCTACCAGGATATTTTAGATTACATGATGCTAGGCTATGAACCTATCGGAACCTGCCGAGCTGTGATAGATAAAAGAGTTACTTTGTTATTCAATCGAAAAATTCATGTATCTTTATATGATTACGATAGTTATAAGTGTATGGATTTGCAAGAGATCATAACTCGAAATGATCCACCAGGGCTCATTTATATTCCCTAAATGGATCAATTCTATATCTTATAATAAATCGGTTCAAGATGAACCAGCTACAAGGCTAGAGGAGGTAATTACATGGCATGGAAAGCAGAATGTAAAAGACGGAAATGACATTGTGTAGTATCATTTGATGCAATTACTTGGTACAAAGAAAAGTTACACATGGATTGGTGGAACAGTTTAACTGACGAAGAGCGAGAAGAATATACTAGAAAAGCAGATGAAGCTCGTGCAAAACGAGTAGAGGAAGATAAGCTATCGTTATTACAATTTGCACACACGATGATGCATCTAAGATCTCTTAGAGCAGAGTTAGACTTAGACACAAACTACGAAGAAATGATACACGAATTATTCTACGGCTAGGAAGGAGAAGACATTATGACAGTATGTAAAGACTTAGAAACCCTTATGAAAGAACTTGATCTTACACAGGAGCAGCTTGTTACAATTTTGCTTTACACAAAGGACTTATTTTCACAGTTTAAGAAAGCAAACGAAAATCTTCGTAAATGCTCAATGCCTGCAATGATAACAACAGCAGTAAACGTCTTGAAAACACAAGGACAGATTCAAGACTATGCTCGTATGATGAACTATCCTATGTCAGAAGATGTAGCCGAGCAGCTTGCAACACAGTTTGTATGCGGATCACACTGCAAGCAGGAGAAACTTGATATTCTACATAAATTTGTAGACGAATTCATTTCACTGTGGGACAAAGAAGCATCATCTCTTCCAGAAATCAAAGAAACAACACTAGAAAAACATGCACCGCTTCAGAAACTAGTTCAATAAAATAGTGAAATTACCTTTGTTGTGAACAGATAGGAAGAAAAGAGAACAGAAATCAAACACAAAAGAAACAATCTTGTATATATTTAGATGATGATATGAAATGTATATTATCAATATATCTAATTGAAACCCTTGAAACATACCAAAAACTTTTTGGAGGTAAACAAACAAAATGGCAGTTACAGAAAAAATTCAGTTATTAGGTGGAGCCTACTACACAGGTAAAAACATCCCTAACGTATTAACACTAACATCTATCCCAACATCCTCTGAACTCGATTATGTAGCAGCAGAAGACTTCGATGACACAATGATAAACAGTATCCTACCACGTGCAGTAGAAGAGAAGATCAACTTTAACAACCTGCTCGAAATCGATTATCAGTGGTTACTGAGATGTTTACGTATCATCAATTACGGTCCATACTACACAACAAACTACATCTATTGTGATAAATGCGGTGGACATCAGGGAGACTATACAGTAAACCTCAACACAATTGAATGTAAACAGCTACCAGAGGGTAGCACAGGAGAGTTCGTCATCAAGAAAGACGAGTTCATCGACTTCGACAAAGACGTAAACCTTAAGCTCTTAACTATCAAAGAAGCACTTGATTGCTTAAAAGACCAACAGTTTAACGACTCTGCAACAGGTAAACCAAACAGAAGACTTGCACGTCTCTCATACATGATAACAGCTATCGGCAATGAAAAATTCCTAAATCCGATTGAAACACGTATTCATCTTTTAAATGACTTCAGCCCTGCTGACTATCAAATACTAAAAGCAATGGAGAAGAACTTAACAGATTTTGGATTGAGAGCAGGAGGTAAATGCACTTGTCCACATTGTGGAGCATCTGCTTCATTCCTTGCATTCGTAGATGATCGTTACTTTCGTCCAACCCTGGACGATCTTAGACGATGGAAAGCCGATAAAGCTAAACGGAAAATTGAGGACGCCGCTAGAAGTAAGACAACAAATGTACGAAACAATCATTGATGAGACCTTATTTATCAGCAGAGCATCTGAAGGAGCTGTCTCAGCTGAATGGCTCATGGAACAGCCAATATTCATTAGAATAAAGTATGCAAAACAGTTTAAACAAGAGCTTGAAGAACGTAGAGCAGAGCTAGATAAGCAGAAGAGACAGCGAAGTAAACACAACAGATAACACGATGAAGTATATGTCCATCGTTATATAATAACACAGAAGGCTACAGCGTTTTGTCATAATATTTTCTCCTTAATAAAGACGGTAGATCGATTAGTTGTTTGAGCGGACAGCTAGTGTATCTACCGTCTTTTTTGTTGTTCTCATATGCGATACACATGTACCTGAATCGTTATATAGTGTACATAACTTATAAACACTGTTTATGTATGAGAGGAGAGATAGTATGACAGATTATAGATGCGGATATGATGCATATGATGACGATGATTATTATGATGACGACTATGAAGATGATGTATATGATGAAGATGGATACTACGACGACTATTATGATGAATGATGGAGGGCACAAATGATGTTAGATAAATATCGTGCAGTTTTAAGATATAGACGTGAAGAGCGGGATGATGAAGAAGAACGCCGTCGTCAGTTGGAAGAGGAAGAAGACCAACGTGCAAGACGTCGTGAAGAAGATGAGGAAAGAGAACAGCGTAGACGTGAGGAAGAAGAGCAGCTACGTCAAGAGGATGATAACTGGTGGTTATCTCATACAGATCCTACAGATGATCATATGGATGATGATCATGATGATAACACATGTGAAGATACACGCTACACAGACGATGATGCTTGGGAAAATCCTGATAACTCGTGGGTAGATCCTAGACAGCATGATAAGAAAACGAAACACGATGATACATTCAAAGAGTCAGATGAAGAGTCCCTTAGACGGTATTTACAGCAGGAACAACAGCGTAAATTAGACACTGAGTATGAAGAGTGGTATAAGAAACAACATCCAGAGCTCAATGACATATGATGGAGGATGAAATGGTATATAAAGACGTATTTATAATAAATTTGAGACGCAATGGGTACCTTAATGATATGCACTCTGTGCAAACACAAGTAGCTAATAAGCCGATAGCCACTTACACTATTACGATAGAAGGAATTCTTACACAGATATATCCTATAGATTTTGCATCGTTATATAACAATGTAGAAGCGCTTAGCTGACAAGGCGTCTACAACACATTTTTCTATCCTCTTAGTATCGTATCTGACAGAGTTCAGGTACATCTATACGCACCTGCGATAGCAGCTTGTATATAGTAATCATTTATTCTCAATTCCCCATGTTTACTACAATATCATAGCTGCTATTGCTATGTATGTTGAATTGTTAGTATACATGTAACTATATTAAACAGATATATGTTTTTATCCTTGGGAGAGATTGCCTATGTATTACTTAAATGATGCATTTGTTGACTATGATAATTACTGCAACTGTTGTGATGAGCTATAAGAAAATGAACCTGATATGAATGAAAATGTCAGTAAGCAAGACAATTAATATAGCATCGTTATATAATATGTAGAAGGGATGGACGACCCTAATACATAATTATATTTCCTTTCATAGTTGTAACAATATTGTTGCACTGTCAATGAGCTGTGTTGTTGGGTTCACAGCTCATTGCTATGTATATATTTTTATTGATATTCTCCATATCCTTAAATATTTTTTGATATGACGCATCGTTATATTATTTGTAGGAAGGGAACGACTTGTATCAAGCTAAACTGACCAGTTGCGTTGGGAATAACCTCCACGTATTCTGCAACGTAGATCTTATATTGATCGTTTTACTATTACCTCTTGAAACTATTGTTTATAGTTATTACATGAACTCTTCCCCGAGAGTTCATATTATCTGCTCTTCCCCGAGAGCAGTAAGTAAACTACAGACACCGCTTGATAGGTCTTCAAGTTTTTCTCCTTCTTACAAGCAGGCGATGTATAATTGACAATGTAATCACTCATATTGCAACAGATATGTTCTTTACTACATTGTTAATTTACATCGCCTTGATTGCGTTTATGTGGATTTCGACCCTATGCGAACATAAGTTTTCTATTCATTTAGAAATACTTTCATATACTATAAATATATTTTTACAGGAAAAATGAAGTTTTCGACCCTATGCGAACACCTATTAGGAACTTTTCATGTGCTTTTTATTTATCTTATCATATCTATTTTGTAGCTAGCTAGTTAGTATCATACATGTATTTATCCTCTCAATAGTTTTATATACTATTCATATAAATTATTATATCTATTACAGACAAAATTCTAGTAAGTTTTTTCTCTGAGAGAAAATATTTTATACGATTCACGAACTAATGTGATCTAGCCCCTGGGCAACATCGCACTACTACTCGAATCGTTTTAAAATTGTCTCATTTAGACAAAATTCAAATCTGCTACATATCATATCCATACATACCTCATACATCTTTTATAGAATATAGATACCGATATTATGATCTCACAGGAGGTGAGTACTCGATATGCCAGAATTTGATCCGTTAGGAAATATCACAAATAACAGCAACGGTAATAATAATTCCTCATCAAACACAGCACAGAATGATACAACATCTTCGTTTGATAGCTTAGAGGTGAAGTATCTTAAGTCTATAGACGCAACTCTCAGGGAGTTTGTACAAAATAGTGAACGAATGAGTCAATCTGCATATAATACAGATAGACGAAGGGCTTCTGATTATTATGCTGATAGATACAGCGACGGCGTAGGAAGAAGTAGATACAGACGTAATTCTACATATATGAATACTCGTTCTTATAGAAATGCTTCTAGTCAAACAATGGGGAGTTTCTTAGATGAGTTTGAACGTCAGTTTACTAAAGAGTTTTTTGGAAGCGATTTTAAGAAGGGGGTACAAAATGCTTCTAAGACTCTTGCTAACTTGTTAGGTGTACAAGTTGAAGAAGTTGGAAGCACTATGGGTAAGTACCTAGGTCGTCAGACTATTAGAGTACTTAAAGGAAGTAAAGCTATTCAAGACCAATTTGACAAGTGGACACAGTTTAGAGATAATTCTATGTCTAGCATCCGAGATGCTTTTATGCAGGGAGTTGAAAATCATGCTAGGGCTGAAGCTGTCAATGGAGAAATGCCTCAGTGGTACAAGGATTTTCAACGAAGAATGTCTCAGTCTGCAAATAATACTGCGTCTAATAGCACAACCGTAAATAGTGGACAGACGACTGGACAGTCTCAAAATACTTCTAGCCCTGATAATCAACAACAAACTAGTCAAACTAATACACAATCTGCTACGTCTAGAAGTACTACAACTACAACAACGGAGAGAACAGATTTCAGAAGGGATAGTCCAGTAATTGACTTATCAAATATTGAAATTTTATTACGCAATATTCAAGAATTTTCTCACATTTCTGGGTCAAAGCTAGATCAGATACAAATATATGTATCTGACATTCGTGATTTAGTAGCTGGCAATTTGACAGGTGACGAAGTAGAAGATCTTGACAAACTCAGAGCTAGAACAGCTCCAAACGAAGATGATTATGATAAATATCTAAGACAAAGTGAAGACGCACGAAATCAAGCAGCCCAACAGCAATCGACTCAGCAATCTCAGCAGGCTGGTCAAACTACAACTACTCAGACGCAAACTACTCAAACAACTAGCACAAGTCAAAATGCGCAGCAAGCAACACAGTCTGCTGCAAATGGTAACGCTCAAAGTAGTCAAGCTTCAGCCGCTACTCAGGCATCTCAAGCAGGGCAGCAGACTGTCCCTGATATGTCTCCTATACACACCGCATTTGGAGATAGGATAGATGAGTTTGCAGATGGTTTCAGACGACTGCAGAATTCGTTTGGGCAAACAGGTGCAGGTCAGTTGTTTAATACTGCAACATCTTCTATTCAAGGAATGATACAGCAGGGAGGGTCTACTCTTGGAAACCTGGCAAGTCAAGCCTTAAGTAGTGTTGCTGGGCAGGGAGCTCAAGGTGCTGTAATGGCTGGATTATCTGCAGCAGCTCCAGCAGCTGCATCTGCTCTTACAAGTGTTGCAGCAGCTGCTACTCCTGCAGGCCTAGCGTTATTAGGGCTTAAAGCAGCTTCATGGATTGCTCAAAAGGCAATTCAAAAGGTAGGACAAGCGGTTAAGAAACTGTGGGATCTTTGGACATATGATTTAAGAAAGTCTTGGAAAGAAGCTTGTGAAGCTGCACAAGAGTTTGGAAAATCGGTAAGGAGTGCAGCTAATCGAGTTCAAGAGTCGAGAAAAGCAAATGATCAAGCTGCTCAAGATCGATATGAAGCAGATATAAAAACGATGGTAGCAGAACCTTTTGAAATTCTTAAAAAGGCTGCAAATGAGTTGTACGCTGCATGGGATAGTAGCATCAGAGAAATAAATCAGACTCAAGGATACTCTAAAGCTGATTTACAAACACTGATAGGAAACTATGCAACAAGACTTCGTAATGAAGGATTACAAGCTGTTGTAAGTTCTGCAGACATAACGACTAACCTAACTAAAGTTCTTGAATCCGGACTTTCAGGTACAGTTGCAGAAGAGTTTGCTTATTTAGCTACTAAGCTGTCTGCAGCAGTACCAACACAAGATTGGTTCTCCTATGGAAGTACTTATGCATCACTAGCAGCACAGATGATACAAGATGGTGCATCTCAAACAGAAGCAATTATGTATGCTAACCGACAACTTGAAAACTTTGCAAGTTCTATACTTTATGCAAGTAGACAGGTATCTGGTGGATTCTCTACCGGTCTCAGCAATGCAGAAGACATATTTGCAAAAGCTGTAAAGATTACAAATGCTTCTAAAAGCACTAATTTAACAGAGGTATCCGGTGAACTCGCTTCTATATCAGCAGCAGTAGGTGCAATAGCTCCCGATTTAGCAAATTCTATTATAGACGCTGTATACCAGTCAGCAGTAGGTGGAAATAGCTCACAGATAATAGCTCTTAGATCTCTTGCAGGCATAAACGCATCTAACACTCAATTTTTAAAAGCATTGTCGGATGATCCTAAAACAGTTTTTGCTACAATGTTTGATAAACTTGGTGATATGCAAAAGATGTCATCTGACAACTACATGGAAGTTGCAGAAGGATTGTCTAGCATATTTGGATTATCTATCGATTCATTATCACAGATAGACTTCAACTATCTAGCAGATGCTATACGTGAAATGAATGCAAATTCTGCTTCGTTAGATGATAACATGCGATTACTTGCTTCAGGTGCGTCTACTACCACTACTGAACAAGAAAAGATGGTTCAGATAAATCAGTACATGATAGATGAAGGTCTATCATATGTACTTGATAACGAAGCAGCAAGAGCCATTCAAGAACATATGTGGCAGGAACAACAAACGAGAGAACTTACACAAGCAACTTATGCAGTTGAACTTAGAGGCAAAGCGATATCATTCCTAACAGCTATTCGGAATTTGATTGATAACATTGCATCATTCTTCCATTTAGGGCTTGATAAAGTCGATGACATTATTCAAACAGGAATAGAAGCGGTTATGCAACCTCAAGTTATCAAAGAGATGCTCGAAATGAGCAAAGTAGGTAATGGAAATGAGCAGTCGTTAGCACAGCTTACCACATATAACCAAGACCTTAAACTTGTAACGGGTCCTGTAGGTGGTATACTATCTGTAATGGATAACGTCAACTCTCTGCTAGGAACTTATGTAGGAAAACAGATGGCTCAAGAAGATACAGCCACGCTTGTAAACGCAGCTCTTACATCGCTTGCCGGTGACGGACTTGGAGGTAGCGTAACTTCTCAATACAGCTGGAATGTAGTAGGAAAATCAACTGAACAAGCAATACGAGATAATTTGTATAGAGACGTATCTAAAACAGCACAGTCTATCATTGATGATACGTGGGACAGTGAAGCACGCCAGCAGTATCAAAATCAAATAAGAGCTAAGAACATGTTAGCTACAATGGAATCGTATGCTGAGAATAATGCACATACAACAGAAGGAAATGGGTCAGGATATAAATCTTGGAAAGCAGAAATGGAGCAACAGTATAACCTGAAAGACAATGAATTTGATACATTCATGACAGATTTAGGATATGATACTGCTAACATAGAAGCACGATACAATCAGATAGAAACAAACGCATCTGTAAAAGAAGAGATGGAACGACGCAAAAAAGAAGAAGATTTCTGGCAAGCAGTACAGGATAGATTGAAATCTATTGATGAAGTACACTTACCGAGTATAGAAGATCTTCTAACAACTATTAACAACAGTTTACTTCATTTCTACAATAGATGGATGGAATATGTATACAATCATATGTTATACAACAATGGTGGAACAGGTATAGATAATCCAGATGAGAAGATAGAAGGGGCATATGACCACTCCGCAATAAAAACAGTTAAAGTAGACGAAAGCAACAAAGAATACAATGCTATTTACTCATTATCAGAGACATTATCTAAATTAGGTCTAGATAAGCTATCTGATCCAGTAGTTGCACAGAACGCATTGCTCGCACAAATTCTTGTAGTAGTAAACGCAATCATGCAGCAGAACAACAAAGCAACAGACGCAAAAGCATCTATCATACCAGATACACTTTCTGCACTAGCATTAGGTATCACAGGAATGTCAGATACAAGTGCAACAACGGCTGCCACGGATACATCTACTGATAGCAGTTCAAAGAAATCTGGTAAGAAATCTAGTAAGAAATAACTCAATAGGAAGGGCTGATGAATATGGTCAGCCCTTTATCTATGTTCCATCGTTAATATTAATATAAGCATCGTTATATTATTTACACATATAGATAAACAGAATGTTATTCTAAAGGAGGAAATTTATATGACAAAGTTTATGTGTAACAACTGCTTGTGTAAAAATCATTGCGGTGATATTGATGACAAAGTGGGATGTACTCTTGATGTAGTGCATATCACAGGGGCAGCAGAATGCAAAGAGTTCGAGAAAGGATTCAATTACTACTTCTATCATTATATGCAGATGAAGAGTAACATGATTACATATCCAGAACTTGAAATGGATCCTGATATGAGATACTGCATTTACTATCTCATGAAATGTCTTCCTATTTTAATGGGAGGATCAGAGACAAGAGGTTTCATTACATTAAATAGGGCAGACGGTGATCATGAAGTTCTGAGTGCAGATGATATATCAAAGATGATTAAGGACGGTTTGATTGATCATGAGAAGCTCAGAGAGTGTATATCTGATTTCGTTGACAATGGACTTCCTAAGCCGAAGCCTGAAGATCAACCTAAGAAAGAATATCAGGAATATGGATGGCTTAGTCCATCAGGCGATTTTTATGAAGGACCCTTTGGAGCTCATGAAGAGGTTGCACTTGAAACATGTGAAGAGCTTGGACTTGTTATCCCTCGTGGAAAAACTGGAAGAGACTTCTTAACAAACAGAGGTTGGGTTCTTGTACATGATCCGACAGGTATGGGAGAATATATTGTATCATATGCACCTGGAGTACGTCTTACAAAACGTCAGAAAGATTTCCTATATGAATACTTCTACGATATGGGAATGAAATCAAGAGCAGAAACTTATATGAAAGGGGATTACTAATATGTCAAGCTATTGGATTGGCCCAAAAGGAGATATTTATACATGTTCTGATAATCAACCAAAAAGTACTGTGATACTAGACTTAGAAACTCATTCAGAGGGATTTAAGTTACAATATTTGCAGCAAAATGGATATATCGGGATTTATCCATCAGATAGTTTATTTATTTCGATAGATTACATAGCTGTAGTTCCTGAAAATGTATTTACTGTCCAGTTGTCAAAGTGTCAAATTGATTCTATTAAATACAGGTTGAATATAACAGAAGCTTTGCCGGTTTGTGTAAGTATCTTAGAAGATGAAGTTAAACTGCATCTTCCAACAATTAAATTTTGATGCATTAACAATACAGCTTATTTCATAATAGGGGAGGAGAACTAATGTCAAGCTATTGGATTAGCTTTAAGGGTGTTGTATACAAATGTAACGAAAGCAAAATTAAATCAACCGTTGTTTTGAACACAAAATGTTGGGCAGGTACTACTACATATGCTCCAGAATTTTCATTATCAGAGTTACAGCGAGAGGGTTACATTGGAATATACCCCACAGATAATATCGTTGCTGTCCCCGTAAGCTATATCATTGTTGTTCCACCTGAACCTATTCATATATCTCAGTGTCAGATTGATGCTATTAGAGATAATCTTAACATCAAACATGCAATGATAGCATACACAAGTGAAATAGACGGAAACATCAATATTCACTTTCCTACAGTAGAGTTCATAAATGACGATATTTATCTTACGTTAGGAACCCACAATGTTCCATTATAAAATGGTCAGGAGGTAAATAGAAAATGGCATATTGGATCAGTAATGAAGGGAAAGTATACACTACAAAACAATCTGAGGTTATTAAACTACAGGAAACGTTTTATCATCCAGTTACTCATCAAGAATTACCTGTTTTTAATACAGTGAATTTAATAGATAATGGCTGGATTGCTGTATATGATGGATACTTCGATGATAAGTCTAACGCAATCTTGTGCAAGTCAGGCTATTTCAGCCCTACGGAAGCACAGAAATATGCATTAGAAGACGTTTGTATTGCACCTGCAACATTTTTACTTGTAAGTAGAGATAATGACGACATAAAGACAGTTGTTCCTATACTTAAACTTGTAGCCGGTGAGCTATTTCTGTCACCTCAACTGCCGAAGATAGATACTTGACTTATTCTAAATATTAATAAAGTATTAACCAGATTCTTCATATATTGACTTCTGAATTAAATTATCTTATAATATACATGTAATAAATAAAACAGCACTTAAATTAGGAGGATCTATTATGAATAACGTTTTGTATCTGTGGAAAACAGTTGACAATGTTCAAAAATGGCAGATTGTTGATTTAGATATTTATCCAGATTGGCTAGAAGATGTAATAAACTATGATAATGATATAGATAAATCTACTTTGATGGAACTACCGGTGTCTACAAAAACTTCACAGTTTACATATCCACTTAGAAATTATAAAAGTAGATCAAATTCCGTTGATTTTGATAATTTTGAATACGATTTTCGTTCAAATTCTATAGAAGTCGATAAGTATGCAAATGATAAGAAGTATGGGTTTGTATTAAGGGATGGAAAATACATTCATTGCGATAAAGGTGATCGGGAATCATTAGGAGAGCTTGCTTCACTTATTATTGATCCAAAGATGCATCCATCTTTTGCAATGGAACGCTTAGTTGATTACGAAAACGCTGTTATGATCTGTGACAACGGTCAAGGCGGATATACTTTAACCTGGTCGGACAGGTATGGTCAGTCTGTTGCAGAAGTTCAAACGCTTAAAGCACTTGCGTTACCGGGTTGCACAGATAATTGGGATGAAATGATAGCTTTTTATCAAGATAGCTACAAGCACATCGGAGAGGAGGAAGACTGAATGGAAGACATTACCATAGTAACATATGAAGATGAAACGGGATTACGGTTTGAATATTTAACAGGTGACGAACCTGGAAGAGTGCTTCATAGCTTGCAATTAGACGAACAGGTGATAGATACCTCAATAAATTTTGTAATTGTTCCCAGCTACGTTATTACAGATAGTCAGCTATCTTTCGAGAATGTAGCTAATCAAGTGTCATCTTTTACATTCGACGACCATATTCAGTTGTACAGAGATCTGTCAAAATATTCTAGAGATAAAGTAGCTTGCGATTTAAGTGAGTTAGCTCACATACAGTGTGGGTTTGGTGGGTTTATTGCACCGCACGGTCGACTGTATTGGGGAAATGATTTACGAAGTGTCGCAGTTGATATTCTGTATCCAGGAGATAAAACAGTTGTAGGCTGTGAAGATTCTTGCATACGATGCTTAATTAGATATGGATTTGCAGTTGTGTTAATAGACGAAGATGAACTGAAATATTTCTTAGATGGATTCGATCCTACTATCTGTCAGAAAAGAACTGCTGCTAGATTTAATATAGCATTTGGCGGAAGCGAGTTTAAATACAGAGAATCTAAGGAGGGTATTAATAATGAGTAAATATTTATTATTGTATGAAGAGGATAACATTCGTAAATGGAAAGTAGTTGATTCGGCTACTCGTCAAGGCTCTAAATTCTTGCAGACTCTAGAGGATAATGAAGCTGTAAGAAACAACTCTATTGCAATCATGCCTATTGATGAGAATACCAATTTATTATACACTTCTTCATTAGGTCGCAAATGCAATTATGTTAATTTTGACGAGTTCGAGTATGATTATAATGAGCATAACATTGACGTAAATAAGGCTATTGAAGAAAATGCGAGATATGGTATCATAATGCCTGATGGAAAATTTTATTCTTTGCATGATGGTAATGTAACTGCACTCAGTATCCTTGCTCAATATATTGGTCGTGAAGATAAACAGTTGCTCAAATCTTTAGATGAAAGCCCCAGCATGTCTGCCGGATTACGTCTCTTCCAAAACAAGTACAACTGTATTTGTATAATATCTTTGTTCGGTGTAAACAGTGAAAATGTAAATCCTTATCGGATACAGCTTAATGATAAGGAATTTATCACAGATGCACAGCTTGATACATTAGTACATTTAGGATTCAAAGATCATCCTCAGTATTCTTCATTACTGGATAAAGTATATCCACCAGATATAGAGAATAAATAATTATCATCGTTATATAATACATGATGAAGAATAGAAAGGGGTTCAGTAGATAATGAATATCGTCGAATTACTATTACATTTATCATGTTTGAACAGCCCTATTCTTATTGTTGATTCGATAACTTTTCCTATTAGGAATCGTTATGTATGTTTGCAATATAATATTACAGGAATCGGCAATAGAGGTCCGCCGTGTAATACATTCCAGGTATAATATTTGATTGAATATAGCTCCGGAGTACCGTTTTTCGCATGAATGGGAGTTTAAGGCCTGTTGATGGTATGAATGGCAAAGTGTTATGGGCAAGTAAATTCTTGAACCCTAGACCAATATGCGAGGTAAACATTATTACAGTTGAAAATTCTATTCTTGTATGCTTTTAGTTTTCTTGACTTTTTTGCATTTTAAGCGCCATATCAAAAACGGTATGGCGTTTTTATAAATTGAACGAAAGGATGTGTTAACATGAAAACTATCATATATGCACTTATTCTTCTCTACTGTTTGTTATTAGTTGTATATGTAAGAGTGAATAAACATTCATTAGATGAAAACCTTACAGATAACGATGCTTGCATTGGAGCTACATTTTTAGTATTAGGATTTCTTCTGTTCATAGCTGTCCTCATTGTGTTCAGCTAAATCGTTAATATTAATATAACAAATAAGGAGGAAGAGTAAAATGTTTAAAGATTTATACATGATTACATATCAAAGACAAGCAGCTTTGCAGACAGAGTTTATTCGATATAACGAAATCTATCGCATGATTGAAAGCTTAAGAGTTGATCCAGAGGTAAATAATGAATCTATCGCATGGTTTGAACTTACGGAAGAGCTTCAGCGTATTATCGGATCTCTTGTGCAGCATGCAGATGAGAATATCTCTTGTGACAACTTCAAAAAGTACATGTCACTTTACTTAGACGGATCGACTTGTAAAAACGAAGAAGTGCAGCACATGTTTGCAAGTCGCATATATGGATTCATATCACCTGCAGGTAAAGTCTATCTGTCTTCTGCTTCATTAGAAGATGTTGCACTTACTATTCTCTCACATAATCAAGCCCCACTGAAACCTCTATACAAATATGTACAAGAACTTATCAATAGTGGATATGGAGTAATTAGTTCTGATGAAACTTATATGAACGATGTTTCAGAAGTAGGTAGTAGATACAGTCCTGTATACTATCTGTCAGGGTTCCAACCAACTACAGCGCAGAAGCGAAGTGCAGATTACTACGGAATTAAGTTTGTTGGAAGTGGATATGTGCATCAGTGTCAGAAGGAGCAATGAAATGAAAATAGTAGAACAGATATTCCAATCACCCGATGAAAAGATTTATGCTTTTGATAAAGCCAAAGACGAAAATTACCAGTTAATTGCAGAATCGGCAGGATATTATGCACATAACACAGCTGGTCCACGAAACACACTTATCCTTAATGGGTGGACAATATTAACTTCCACAGACGATAATCCTGGATATGAAGTTGAATTATACGCTGCTTCTTATGAAGACGACAACTTGAAATATGCTATAGAAAGCATGGTAAAGCGCATTAATTCTGAAAAAGGATATGTGCTGCGTGGTAATTCCTTTCCACATATACTTCCTCAGAGGAGGTGAAGATATTGATTGAATTAAAGAGAATTATTTTATCTCCAAATTGCAAAAATGTTTGTATGTATATGGAAACGAATGATTCCTCAGGATATCTTCTCTTGAATAAGAATATAGGTATTCAAAAAGTAGACGAAAGTATTGTAGATAAAATGATGCACAATGGGTGGATTTCAATGATACGTTTATCTACAGGTCAAGTTGAAGCGTGCTACAATAGTGCTGTACGTACTTTGACAACAGACGAAGTGCAAACATACATTGATTCAATGATGCAAGTTTTAGATAGTATAGGATACAAATTAGTCCCTAGTTAATTATAAAAGTTGCATCGTTAATATAATTAAGAGAAAGATAAACCCTTTAACATAACGAGGTACAAAGAATGAAGCTTTTAATCTTGAGATATGATGAATTCTTAGATTTAATAAGAGTTCAAGTCATCGCAGTAATTGAGCTTCTTATGCCGGTGAGACGGAGAGCTCTATTGGAGCTTGATCCTTCACATATAATTTCTATCATTTATAGTATTATTCAGCTTATTAGATCTGGAAACCGCATAAGAGCACCGACTACATAGAGGGGCGCCTAACGCATATATAATATTTTAAATTAATTATAGTTGAACTTGCCGATGTGGCAAGGTACCTAGACGCTGCTGGGAAACTTGATGCCTGTACGAACTGTTGTCTTGATGTTTGAGTGCATAGCACTTGGACATGCAGGAAGCATCTTACGTCGGATGTGAGATGGCCAGCGACTTTTCTTTCACATTGAGTGTTAATAAAGTATAATTTTTCATTTGTAATCCTTTCTTTAACAATTAAATATAGATTTATCTCTTGATCAACGGCAGGTGCTCATAAATGGGCACCTGTTTTAGTGAATCGTTAATATTAATACAATAATTGCTGGAGGTATTTCGTTATGAAAAAGTTTGTTAAAGAAACCTCATCTGATATATTCTGTATGTCAGTTATAAACCCTCAGTTATGTAAGCAACTTTCTGTACAAATAGAAGTAGAGCAAAGAGACCAAGGTCCTATTCCTCATATGCATGTGTATTTAGATAAACACAGAGATGCAAGAAACTGTAGTTACATTCGGCTTGATAAACCGGAACATTCTACACATCATTGAGATGACTGTAAGAAACTAAATAAGAAACAAAAGAAAGATTTCTTACAAGTTATGACTGATTTATGGAAAAAGCAGTACATTGAATCTAAGACAAATCCTAACGATATAAAAAGAGCTACAGGATATGAAGCTGCTGTAGATATCTGGATTGATACTTTTGGTGAAAATGTTCCATTTCAATATGATGAAAAAGATATCCTGTAATGCTAGATTATTCATTATTATAGAGGAGATTTTGATATGCGAAAAGTCATTTCAGTTGTAGTATCACTCGTTTATTTAACAATTGCATTTGCATATATCATGAGTCTTAAAGGGAAACATGAAAAGATAACAGACAATGATGCTGCTATCGGAGTAATTATGTTAGTAGGTGGATTTCTAGTAGGAAATGCTTTAATAGCATTACTAAGATGAGGAGACAGTATGAAAGAGTATGTTAGAATTGAAGCAAAGTCCTGTCCATTTGAAGCATACGAGAGCTTGGTCATATTTCCTGATGGCAAGTATGTAGGATCCATTTCTAATGATTGGCATGACCTTATGGAGCTTGCTTTGCCGAATAGACCAGAGCTTACAGCTGTAGGTAAATTAGAAGAGCTCATTGATAATTATGCTATCATTGTAGGCCCTAGATGGTCCAACGTAGGAAATGCTAGAGAAGTTAAAACAAGAATAGATATTGATGAAGCAATAGAGATAATACACAATTTAAAGAATGATAAGGGAGAGCCTGTTACACTCCTTGTATAATTCTAACTGATATAATCACTTAAAGAGAGGAGAAGACGAATATGAATTTATCTGTATTTCCTGTATACAGTACAAACATATTTCCGCTAGCTAATGATTCGAAGCAAGGCGGTCAGCTTATGACGGAATACAATCTCACTTCCCGTGAAAGTGTAGGTACTTGGGCTAACATCAACTATCGAGTAGGCCCTTCCTACTGTCACAGTAGAAAAGATTTTGAAATATCACAACAGAAGGATGGAGCTGGAAAGCTGGTATCTAACTATACTTTACAGTTATCAGAAGGAAGAGCATTAGTAAATGGACATTACATAGAGTCTCTTGAGCCTATTGTTATTGATTTGCTTGATCTTAATGCAAAGGCAAAACTTGAAGGTACACAGCCATTAAAAGGTCGTCTGTGTATCGGTTTGAAAGCTATGTATAGCACATTACCTACTATGGCAGGTGCAATGCTTGTAAATAACAAAGACGAAATGTATGAAGGTATACAAGTAGTTATTCTTCCTGAGGACCAGTTCAAGCTTCCTGAAGACGTTCCCAACAATGAGGATAAAATAACCGCTCATTTAAAGCTTGGAAGTTTCAATTTTACAAATCAGCTCATAAGTACTGTAGATGATAACTACCCTGCAAGAATACAGAATGTTTCTGCAGAACGTATTTCAAATCTTGATAGTTTAACATCAGGGCTGTATCTTACTAAGACAGGATTGAATCCTAAAAAGCTTTATGTATTTTCCGGTAAGGGGTCAACGGATGAAAAGAAGGACACTTGGTGCGAAGCTAACGATTCGTTGATGGTTTGGGATAGATCTCCTCAGTTAACAACTACACAAGATTCTCTTAAACAAGCTGCATTTGGAATCAATACATCTGGGCAAGTCGCATTAGCTATTCCTCATAAACAAGTAGATGGTATGACAGATACTGCGGGAAATCCACAGTATTATGCACCTAGAACTATTTTGTTACCGCTTGCCGATTTTGTAAAAGGAACTCCGGGTACTGTTAACAGGACTTACACAAATCATGTAAAAGATGTCATTAACAGAGTGAATCAACTATATAAGCTTCCTAATGGAAAGCAGATAGGATTTATTGAAGAACTTGACTGGACCGATTCTAAAAGTGAAGATAGAACATGGAAGAATAAAAATCTTCCTCAGACATTTGATCCAAAATGGAACGAAGGAGATTATATATTAGTCAACAACGACCGTACAACTGATTATGCATCAACCTCATATCTTCCTATTTGTACATTCTATGCAGTAGGTCCTGGATATGTAACAGCTGTTACATATGTAGACAGCAAATCTGGGACAGTTGGAAAGGATAATCCATCTCTTTCAGATACTGTTCCAGGAAGAATTCCCGGATTAGAGTTGGATTATGTTGAATGGGAGAGTGAAGACCCGGTAAATACAACAGAACAGTCTGTATATAGTGAATATTTTTCATATACAACCTTAAAGGGTCTACCATATCAAGATTACTTCCGAATTAGAAAATACACTAATGAGGGAAAGACAGAATTCACGGATTACTATTATGTAGTAAGCAAAAACGATGGAACAGAATGGTATGGTCCTTATTATCTAACAGGTCAGTTCGACTTAGCTACTACAACAACTGTTGGAGGATTTTTAAATGTAGAAGATACAGATTTAGATAACGGATATGTATATCTTGATTCAGATGGGCATCTTGTTTTGCTTGACTACGCATTACTTCGTTCAGGAGTACTTGCATATCAGCTTGGGCAGGATTTCAAAACAACTTCAGGACTCACTGCAGAGGAGATTCAATCAGAGTTAGATGATTACGTCAATCAGAGAGTTGCATTTCCTAACACTAAACAGCTTTCAAAAGAAAACCCGAAGATAATAAATGTAACTATTGACTTAACAGATGTTGAAGATGACACACTTACATTCAATATAAAAGAAATTGATAGCAGATTCGGCACATGCATATATCTTCATATACTAGGGGAACCATCAAATAACGTAACTATCAATATCACTGACTGTGAAAAACTTAGAATTGATGCAAATATAAGCAGTAACCCGAAAATTAATCTTTATAGATGCTGTTTATACTATGATGCATATATTATCTCACTTCTTAATGAGATTGAAGACATGAAGTTATGGTATCAAAGATTTAGCTCTGACGAGCCTGCACTCGTTGTAGATAATATGACTGTACGAGAAGTCAACGCACCTGTTATCCCAGATGATTTAGATTATTGGAATGAAGCAACTCCGAATGATAATCATTACATGTTTGCATTACAAAGCCTGACATTTGGTTCAGATGGAAACATCATCGGTGCTGGACTATATGTTAAGAACGAAACTTCTGCTAACATCTCAGAAGGTAAATCGGTTATCTCATCCACGTTTGTATTACCTCAAGGAGCAGGATTAATCTATCCAAAGAATCGACTTACAAAACGAATTAAAGTAACCGGATCATTCGTCAACGCATACAGTATCGACGCACCTAAAGGGTACATGATACTCGATACAAACTTTACCGCACTTACAGACGTATATGATGAATATGACACAAGTAAACATGCTACAGGAACAGTTGCGTTTTATGTAGACGCAACAGCTGTTAGTTCTGTTGCAGGTTTACCTGCTGAAACACCATTAGATTGTTGGGAGTCTAATTCATTCCATATGTTCCAAGGAGCTGTCATTGGATAGTAACTAAAAATCATATCCTCCTTACTTTGATGGATCATATTAATATTAATTTGAATCGTTAATACTAATATACACATCATTGTAAGGAGGATTTTTTATGAACTTAGCTAAGACGCTTTCTCATTCAGTAATAGAACCCATTCCACATACTCTCGGACAATTTGGTGCATCTTCTATGGGAAATATTTACAAAAAGACAATTGATGATACATGGGAGTGTTTTGCAATAGGTACCTACATTGATTCAAAGTGCACTATATTAGTAAAAGATGATACCATGAATAATACATCTCAGTTAGTTCCTAGGACATATCGAATTGCAGATCTTATTTTTGGAACATTCATTCCTGAAAGATTCAATTTATGTCATGCGGTCAAAGACATAGATTCTGATGGGCTGGTCCTTTATAATTTAGTTGATGAGAACTGGCACATTTCCGATTGTGATGATTTATCCTCAGTAAACAGTGTTTCAACACTACAAGCTGATAGCGAAATTATTTGTAAGGCTAATGACAAACTCGTGAATTTGAAACGAATTTTGAAAAATTTTGAAACAGATTTTGAAAATTATAGCAAATTACTTGGTAAGATAGAGTATTCAGATGACTTGGAAGACTGTGTAAGAAGAACGATTGACATACTCAAGAATACAAAAGCAAAACTTCGAGAAGGTTCTAAGTATGACGAACCTCTTGAAGGTGCAATTCAATGCTTACAAGCCGGACTTTCTTATGCGTCGAAGAATGATGAGGATTCAAATGATTTCAAACCCATCTGCAATTTCTCTAGTTACACAGTCAACCGTCTAGGCATTGTAAAGGATAACAATGGTAATGTAGTTAATAGATCAATTGATCCCGAAACTATGCAAGTTTACATTCCAATTATTGCTGCTACCAAAGAAGGAAAGCCTTACGCATGTATCCGATATTCACTTGATCTCATAATGATGGAAACATTCCACGATGCTTATGCAGATGACTACGTTGCAGAGATATTCCACAGAGACGGAGATAAAGATAACTTTGAAGCAGATAACTTAGCGATGTATGAAGAGTTGAAGAACGAATATCAAAGTGCTAAAGAACATAATGACAACAAAAAACTCTACAAGCTAACTAGAGGAATAGTAGAAAACTTAGCATATAAAAAGAATATGCTTTCTTGGGAAATCGGAGTTCTTAGAAACAAGATTGAAACAGAGTTAAAACCTAACTTCATTAAATCTTGTAAAGAGTATGTTAGAGTATCTACAAAATTTCACAATAACTTAAATGAAAGGAAGGATTGAAATGGTACTTACTACAACAAAGATGCACGAAGTTCCTCATACTATCCCTTATACATCTGATAAGTTTGCAGCTTCCATTACTGGAACTATTTACCATTGGAATGATCAGGATAAAACATGGGATAGATTAGACCCTAATTCAGAAGGTAAGTATAATATTGAAATTAGAGACGACGAATTTGACCGCAGTCTCCATCGGGCTACAATGCCAGCTAGCCAGTTAGTATACTCCGTTTTCTTTAGAGTTCATCCAGATTCTGCATTAATTAAGGATTTAGGATGGGTTTCAGAAGGAAATAATCCTCACCCGCAGCTTCAAAATCTGATAAATATTTTCTCTAAGGAAGAACCTGTAAAGAATATAGGCTCTTTAAAGATAGCAAGACTAGCAAGACAACAAGTTTTTAGAGCTAATAACAATCTTTGTGAAGAATACAATTCGCTTACAATGTTTGAAACAATGATTGAAGGATTGACTAAAAAAGTCAAGGATTATGAAACTCAGATTTCTAGCATTAAACTAAAAAGCAGCATTGATGAGAATATTTATGAAGCACTTCTTACCTCTCTTTGTCATGGATTAGAAACTATGAACGATGAATCATTCTACAAACCGCTTGTCCATCACGCAATTGATGCAATGAAAGTTTATGCTCCAAATGAAGCATATTATAACTACCCAGATCGCGTGTTGCTTGAAGACTTACCTCAGTATACTATCTCAAAAGATGGATTCGTATATCGAAGATCAGATAAGCTTACATTTGTAGAAGACAGGTGGCATAGAAAATGTGTTGATCTGAGCAACAATAGTAAAAATAACAGCACTACTATCAAGAGAGTTCCTGTCGATGTAATTATGATGAATACTTTTAGAAAGAGAGATTTTCCGTCATTCTATACAGAGCAGCTTGTATATCACATTGACTGTGACGAAGATAATAACTCCATTGACAATCTGTGCTTAGAGCAGGATGTAGATGCGGCATTGAATACTGCAAAAGAAAATAAAGATGAGTACGAAATTGCTAAATGGCTTAGATGCAAGTATCATACTTTATCAAGAAGATTAGAACAAATTGAAACAATGAAAGTAGCTTGTGAATCAGAAACAACGTCTGCATATGAAATATTGCTAGACAGCATTAAACACTATATCAAATGTAGGGAATCATTGTACAGAGGTAATCATCAAAATCAAGATCTTGATGATTAGCTATTATATTAATATTAATTAGAATCGTTAATACTAATATAACAATTACGTCATTGTAAGGAGGTATTTTTATGAATTTACAGTTAACGCCTGGTCATGAATTTGTTATGTCCATTCCTGGCACATTAGGAAAATTCGGAGCATCTATTACATCTAACGTGTATAAGAGAGATGGAGAAGCGGGATGGAAGCTTTTAAGCCCTGACAAAGATGGCTGGTACAATCTTAAAGTTTCTGATGAAAGAAATGTATCTGGAACAGCTCGTTCACTTGCTTATAGCGCATTGTTTAAAATTGATGTATCTAGAGTTCATATTCGTACTTTAGATCCATCCGATGACAGGGTAGAAGTAGCTGCTTCAGATTGTAAACGACACATCTACAACTGTATAAATACTAAGAAAACATCTGTTCCTGATATGTCTAAAATTGATAGAAATACTGTTGTAAACGCTATTGAGGATGTAAACAAACAGTTTTGCAACTACTACTTAGAATCTGAACGCCTTAAACTCTGCATCGATGCAATTGAAACTAAAATTGCATCATTGAATTCTGAAGCAGCTAAATATGAAGAAGTAGAGGGAAAATACGATAAATCTACATATGCAGCTATGCTTACTCAACTGAAAGATGCTCTTAGTAATGTTAAATCCAACAGCTTCTATTATAACAAAATCAAATCAGCTATTTCCTCTATGAAGGAAATTTTTCATGATGAACAAGTAGATAGTTGCCTCTTTAAACTGCCTGTACCAGGTAAAGGAATTTATACAGTTAACAAATCTGGGGAAGTGTTTAAAGGGAATGAGAAGCTGACTTTGTTTGAAGATTCCTTAGGAAGATATGTTGTTAATCTGCCGGACGAATTATCAAGAAATGCATCACAGAGTTGTATCACAGTACCTATGGATGTGCTTATGATGTACACTTTTCGAACTTCTGATATCATGTCAATATTTGGAGAAACGTTTGTGTATCATATAGATGGTGAATTATCAAATAATGAAATTACAAATCTTTGTACCGAGGAAGATATTGACAATATGATTGAAGCTTGTAAAAACGAAGGTAATGTAGCAGAGCTGTATATGTGGCTTAAATGCAAGAAAAATAATTTAATGAAGAAGCATAGTTATCTCTGTAAGTTAAAAAAGAATATCGACAAAGATTTAGATGACCAGAAGGATTTATTGAAACATTTCATCAAATGTTACATTCAGTTCAATGAATACTACTGGTTTAAACAGCAGGAGGCAAATGAATTATGAAATATGATATGGATATAAGAGGAATCACAGCTGATGTAATTAGACCTGTTCCTAGTACAAATGAAATCTACGGTGCTTCGTTATCTGGGTCTATTTACAGAAAAGATAACGAAGGTAATTGGGTTGAAATCTGTAACGGTAAGCACTCTGATAGTCTATGTACTATACAAGTAACTCCTTTAAACTCTGATTATACGTGTGTTCAGAATGCTACAATGAAAGCTTCCGAAATTGTTTACAAAACATTTTTATCTGAATGGGATTCCGCATCTGTTCATACATTAGACGCAGATCTCGGTGCAAACTTGCTGAACATTGTCAGACGTAATGTTACAGATAATGATTCAGTTGATGATAAAACATACAATGATGCAGTATCAAATGTACAGTCATCCAATCATTTAGTAGAAACTTACAATATGAAGATAAGACGAATATGTAATGACCTATTTCATATAGGTAGAGCAGTAACTCAATACAGCGAAAAGTTATCAAAATATGCTACTGATGTTAGGTCTATATTAGATTTTGTAGCTGAATCTCGTCTCTTTGATAACACTACACATGTTACAATTACACATAATAAATTCAAAGATGTGCTAAAACAATTTGAAGGACAGTTACACACGCTCGATAATGAAGTAACCCTAACAGACGAAGAATTTGTTGCCATTCCTGGAATATCCGATTATACAATAAATAGATATGGGCAAGTAAAAAATTGTGGAGGTAAAATTGTTGAACCCATTATTAGCGATGATAACTTATTGATTGTAATCCCTATAATTCGTAACAATAGCTACTGCATTCAGTATCCATTATCTTTGTTGATGTTTAAAACATTTCATAAGGACAAATATTACGATGATTTATCTTATAGAAATATATATCATCTAAATGGCGACTGTAAAGATTTTACCGCTTCTAACTTAATAACTGAGTATGACATGGAGATGCGATACAACGATGCTGTTAAAATATCATACGAAGATGCTAGAGCATTATGTCAAAACATATTGTTGAATTTGATAACACAGAAATACAGGCTAACTTATTCGTTGAATTATTATAATCATCTTTTGAATACTCAGTATGTTCCTCAGTTTATTGATGATTGTAGGCATTATGTTATGTTGAATTCTGCAGTTCATCGAGATTAACAGCTGTTATATTAATATTAACTAGCATCGTTAATATTAATATAACAAGTAGAAGACGAAAATTACAGCTTCTTATTTACATATTAATATTAACCTTCATCGTTAATATTAATATAAAATAACATATCTCGAAAGGAGAACCATTTATGAAAACAACAATTAACAAACTTACAGCTATTGTTACTACTATTACAATCGCTCTTTTATCTTCATCTTTGCTTACAGGGTGTGGTGGAGCTGCAAGCGGTATGTCTAAGAAGGAGCTAGAGTCTGAAGCTCTTAGATATGTAGAAAGTGATTACGGATACAAGCTTACTCTTGATTCTTGTGAGCTTGTCTCGCATGAATCAGCTTCTGTCACAAATCCGCTTAACAATGAAAAAGAAGATATTGAAATATATGGAATTCTTCTTAAGGCAGATGCAAATGATCAGTCAGGAAATACAGTTGATTCTGTTAAGTACGAAATTCTAGTCAAATGTGTAGGTTCTGATAGCAATCCTATTGTCAATGTATATGATATGTCATATACAGATGACGATAGCATCAAAGCAGCTATTGAGAAGGATGTAGCGTATAATCTAGAATAGGGCATTTGCTCTATTCTACATACAGGATCAAGGAGGTTTGAATATGTCAGTTGTTTCATTGCCTGGGGAAATATGGAAACCTGTAAATATATATCCTTATTGCATTGCATATGAGGTGTCTAATTTAGGAAGAGTTAAGTCTATAGATAGATACATTTGTTGTACCAGATCGTCTGGATATATAAAATGGTATCATGCACATGAGCGTCTGTTATGTCCATTCTCATCGAATGAATCCGTAACAAGAGGCCCTAGAGTTATTCTCAAGTTATCTCCAGTTAAGAGAACCTTTTACGTAGCAAAATTAGTTGCTATGACTTTCAATTACATAGATAGATGTGAAAAACTATTTGTAGGGCATAAGGACGGAAATATCGAAAATAATGACGCATCAAATTTAACTTGGGAAAATTCTAAAAGAGACTGTCAAAAGTTATTATACAAAGGAGATACAGTCAATCATACAGATCTAGATAAACTTTGGATGGATGAAATTTCTACTAAAGTTTGGGTTGCTATAAAATGTATTGAAACAGGCGAAGAGTTTAGCAGCATTCGAGAAGCAGCTACATTCTATAACATACCTGATTGGAGAATATACCAAGCATTTTATAAGTGTAATGGCTACTGCAAATTACTTAATTTAACATTTGAAAGGATGAATCGTTTATGATAAAATCAATCGCATTTGTAGAAATGAAAGATTTCCCGGATGAAGTAAAATCAGAAATTAATTTAATTACACGTCCTGGTGAGGTATGGAAAAGACTTATTCTGAATGACACATTAACTAATTATTACGTCAGCAATCTCGGAAGATTTTTAGGATCTTCATTTAAGCTTATGCATCCGTACAAAATTGGAAAATCTGATTTGGTCATGTTTTATGTAAAATCTGTGAGGAATGGAAGACTTCATAATTACAGATGTTCTAAAACAGTATCACAGATTGTTGCAGAAGCATTTGTACCCAAACCCGAAAACTCTACTCGATCTCGCCTTTTCGTTCTTCACAAAGATGGAAACATTAAAAACAATATGGCAGATAATTTGTATTGGTCAACAAAGTCAAATCTTACATCTCATAGATACTACTATCATAAGGGCAAAGTTAACGTGTTATGTGTAGAGGATAACATCTGTTTTGGTTCAATCGCTGAAGCTGCGCATGCGTACAATATCGCTATTCCTACTTTAAGACAGTATCTATCTCCTTGTCAGTACGATGTGAAAAAAGGAGTATACCTGAAATCAATTAATAAGACATTTAAGCGAGTAGAATCAACTGAATAATAGTCTGAGGAGCAAACTTAATATGAACGATAGTATCTATGAATTTGCATCCCAATTGAAACATACGTCAGATACTTTGTATATTCGACTAAGCGCTGTAGTATCTTTATTTGAAGCAAACAACTGACCCATCCGATTTATTTTCAGGTTTATGTGAAACAGTTTATCGTATTAACGGTCATGAATATGATAATAGAATATCAACCTTAATACGAAGAAATGACTTGCTGGATATTACAGATAAGAGTTGTAGCATTCTATATGCCGATCCTGATTTATATGTTACTTGCATTGATATTGAGATAAATCATGTTAAGCATAGACTCGAGACGGTGAATAACTACTTAGAAAATTTGCATTGTGTATCTTCGCATAAGATGTAATAACATATCTCCTTTAATAATGGTGGATTGGAATAGTCCTTTCCACCATTTATTATGTTTAACAGATAGAGGTGAGAACAACTATGAATTACATTCATGATATCATAAAAATAATGTATGTACGAGAGGGATATCTTCCGAACTATCCTTATCATCTTATAGCCGATGACGAAATGATGTTTGCTTTTTTACATAATAAGAAGAAACGAAATTACATAGATACATCTTTAAGTGTATCTTCTTGGGAAGAAGCTATTTCTGTATTTTCTCAATTTAGAGGATATTTCATGGATAGATACATGACACCATATTTGAAACGTCTTGTAGACGATATGTTCCCATTTGACAATGATTATTATTTAGCAATAGTTCTTTTTGTAAATAACATCTACTCTTGGTGTTTACAAGTAACTGATGCTACATCAGAAGTGAAGCTTCCAGATTGGGTCTACTCATACATGATTGGCAGAGTATTTGGGCCTAAATCAGATACTCAAGATTTGCATGATTTATTTGTGCTTCTAGACAAAGTAGGAATGTTAGGAACTACTATTGATAACTTAGATGATGAATTCACAGCAGCTGCAGGCTATGGATGCTATCAAGTATCTAAAAAGTGTGTAAACAAACTTTCCAAAGAAAATAAACGACCTGCGGGGATGTTTGGAGAAAACGCTGTTATAAAATACTGCAGAATTTATTCATCAAATTAATAGGAGGTGATACTGTGCAGTTCTTAATGGTAGGTGAGTCTTTGCTTGCATCTGAATTATCTGATAGAGTAGGTGATAGAAATGTAGAGGATTTCCTATCTACAAATAACTTAGACCGAGATCCTAATTTAGGGCAGGCATTGCAAGATAGAATGAACTATATAACTAGTGATCCATCAGAAGTTCCTTGGCAACGAAAAGCTACAATGCTGAATAACTTTGTGGACGATTCTGATATATTTGAAGAAGCTGCACTTGCAGATGAAAGTACATGGAAGATGCTTGACCAGTACGGTACGTTTCCAAACTCATTAAAAGTTCCAGAAACTATGACACTTCCATCATCTTCAGATGTATTAGGAAATGGAGAACCTGTAGGAAAAAGTACTTATGATGCAACTATGAATGCACTTGCAACAGGAGACCATACAGTAGACCCTGCAATTTTTAACAAGTTTTCTGTTATGAAGGGAGTTTCTACTTCTGGGCAGCCATCACAGGGAAACCCATTCAACAATATATTTCCTCTACCTTGGGGAGACATCACGGTATACAGTACTCTAAGTAACGAAAGTGTTGACATTCCAGCATATCCAGAGGAGCTACAAGATGGTGTAGTAGGTAACTATACAGCTATGCCGGATTTACTATACCAATATGAACCATGGCTGATATATACAGGATCAGGTCCTAGAAGTCTAACATTTACGTTTGACTTACATAGAGATATGTGGAGTGGGGATCATGCTGATGGAAGTTTGAATAATTTAGTTAGATTTCTTCAGGCGTCATGTTATCCTAGATATACAGGATCTGCGGTATACAGTGATACTGTATATTTTTACTTGAAAGGCGAGCTTCTCATAGCTGGTAAAATGCTAGAGGTTGCCCCTAAATGGGATGGCCCACTACTTGATGACGGATTTTACGCAATGTGTCATTTATCATTTACAATAAAAGAACAGTCTACACGAACACTTGACTATGATACAGTTCGTAACATGGGAATAATACAATAGAAATGAGGTGACAGATATGAGTTGGTCAACTGGATGGACATCGACTACTGATATATACGATATAAACCATCCATATCGAGAGATAGCATACGAGGGGATAGATTACACCACTTGTCGCGAATTCAACCATATAAGTCGGTATAAGGGGCTGAGACAGGTTATTCATAGCCCTAAAACGTCCGATGAACGATTCATAGCACTTGAAACTGTAAACGGATTCAAAACAAATGTAGAGGTAACATATTACACAGTTCCTGAAAGACTACAAAATCGGCTAGATGTTATTGCATATGAGCAGTTAGGGTCTTCGCAATATAGTTGGATTATTGCATATTTCAATAACATTGAGGATGGATTTTCTGTATATCCCGGAGAACGGTTAGCTATTCCAAAATCAATATCATCGTTATTTAATTCAGGGGAGATACTTGCAACTGTATCAGCTCTTGGATTAAACTTAGGATCAGAATAATGAAGTACTTGAATCGTTAATATTAATATAACGAAAGGAAGAAGCCTAGGAAGCACATAAGAGGATAAACAAATATTTCTAGGAGGGCAATTTTATATGAATCAAGCAGTCGAAATTTACGAAGCAGGTACTTGTGTAAGATTTAAGTACGGTGGAGGTGTATGTGATATCTCCAAAAGACCTAAAGGAAATAGTTACTACATTAATCTACTATCTGTACCTAAAGAAAAGCGATGGCAAGGAATCGGAGGACAGCTAATTGATGCAGTTACTCATTGGGCCATTAAGAAGCAATCATTAATTCTGCTTACAGTCGCAACTCAAGATAAAGAAGAAGGCTTATCTCAAGATGCCCTTTACAGATTTTACATAAGACATGGATTTAAACAGACATCTTCCAGCTTACTTTTAGCATTTGGATCTCCTAATGCTTATAACCGAGAGGGCTGTTTCTGTATCGGACAGACAATACGCAATAGATTAGATCCAACTCGTTTTTTCAAGATAATTAGATTTTTATTTGAAGAGGATGGAACATCTTACGCAGCACTTGGATCACTTTCAGATGATGTAGATAGTACAATTGTTTATGCAGTAAAAGAAGAAGAATTAACTAAATACCTTGATGATAGAAGCTGTGATAGGCAGTATCAGATAATCTATTAAATTGAAAGTGAAAGGAGATCAATTGTGATGGAAATCAGCAGCAAAGATTTCTTTTACAATAAAGATGAAGCTAAGAAAGAATATCAAGGAACTTTGCAAATAGATAGACAAGTAAAAGTGGAAATAGAACCTGGTTTATACACAGAAGATTTAGAGCTATATGCATTCATGCTCTCTAAATATTTTTGGTCGTATGGAATTGGCTTAAAGTTAAAGGACAGACGAACTATCGGGCTTGACACATATTATGAAGTAGAAAAAGCACTTACAGATGAAATATATAAGTATTTACTTGAAAATAAAGAACAGAATCAACTCTTTTCAGATAGATCGCCTAAAACTGTTGCTAAGATACGATCAGTTATTCAACAACATATCATTAAAGATACAGATTTTATGTAGGAGGACAAAACAAATGCAGAAACTTATCACTTTTCAGAAAGTAGGAAAGAACAGATCAGAAGTTGCAAATGATTGTATTAATGAATTCAATGAATTTGCAAAGACTCACACAGTGCTAAATTTACAGATATCTGAAGCTCAGATTTTAGGAAGGCCTTCAGGCATGATTGCAAATGGAATGTCCATTCCAGAATCAGAGTTTACTATCTATGCATTATGCGATATATCTGCCGATGAATGAAATACGGAGGTAGAGTAACACATGGAAATAACTTTAATTCTCATAGAATCTTCAGTTTGCGTCGTACTTTTCATCATGCATCTTAAAGACTTATGGAAAATTCTTAAACATAAGAAATAACATAGTAATTCTTAAATATAAACGAAGAGTTCGACATACGTTCAGCTCTTCGTTTATTTGATTTATTCAGGAGGTATTACATATGAGTGAACTTAAAGAAGTATGTTGTGAGATATGTGGAGTTTATTTTACACAGACTCACTATAATCAAAAGTATTGCCCAGAATGCAGACAACATAGCCGAATGAAAAAACAAAGACTTGAGCAGCATATACACGCAAGTAAAATGCGATATTTAGATAGAACTCCTAAACATGATGAACGAATGAATGTCAAATGTATTTGTAAAGTGTGTAATCAGAAATTCTTAGCTTACTCATCTACCTCTACATATTGTTCTGATTACTGCAAAAATACGTATATTTGTGATAATACATTCTGTGCAGTATGTGGAAAGAAAATGTCTTCTGTAAGACACGATATACCTAAACATGGAAGACTTAGTGCAAATAAAATATGGTACTGTTCTAAAGAGTGCAGAGAATTAGGACAATGGATAAATGCTAGAGAAAAGAATAGAGTATCTGTTTGTCCTACGTGTAAAAAAGAATTTCTTCCTACAGGTTCACCATTTTGTTCTGATATGTGTAGAAAGAACTACAAAGGAAATATGCTAGATATCAAGAAAGCTGTCAAGCAGAAACGATACAAACGATATTGTCAAGGATGCGGAAAAGAAGTAATTATGGATACCGATAAGGGTTTTTGCTTCTGTTCTACTCAATGTGAAGATAAAATAAAAAAGCTACTAGGATAAGTAAAAAGCCTTGTATATGAAAGTCTCAAATTTTGGATAGGAAGTGAAGGAGAGGGTTTCGTATGAATTCTAGAAAACAAGAGTATCTTGATTACATAAAACAACATAGAAGAAATGTCAGGAAATGTTGGGTTGAAATGCTTAGACCTCAGCTTGAAAAACATGATGATATCACAGCAGAAACTTTGAAAAGAGTAGACAACTTGATTGAGCATCATGATGAATCAAAGTACAGTATATTTGAATTTGAACCATATTGCAATCATTTCTATCCAGATAAAGAAGTATCTCACAGTACTCAAGCTAGATGGGATAGAGAATTTGATGAAGCTTGGTTACATCATCAACATGTAAATCCTCATCATTGGCAGTATTGGGTACTTAGAAACGATACAGAAGGCGTAGCAATTCTTGATATGCCTTTTGAATATATCATGGAAATGTTATGTGATTGGAACTCTTTTAGTGCAAATGAGCCTGAGTCTATTGCACGAAAATGGTATGATGAACATAGCTATGAAATGATGTTAAGCGATGACACCCGTGAGATAGTAGAAGAGTTCATTGACTACCTCACACCTATTAGTCCATGGAAGGAGAATGAAGACGAATGATGGATTTTGGAGCAGCTATTGAAGCATTAAAAGCAGGTAAAAAAGTAACAAGAAAAGGATGGAACGGAGCAGGCCAGTATCTTTATTATGTCCCAGAGGCTTCTTATAAGAGATGTACCGAAGCGGCTAGAGATCTAGCAGATGAAAATGATATGGTTAAGTATCATGCGTACATTGCTATGAAGGGCGTAGACGGTATTGTATTTCCTTGGACAGTATGTATCGGTGATGTGCTTGAAGAAGATTGGGAAATTGTAGAATAGGAGGATATAGAAATATGACATTTGGTGAAGCTCTTAAAAAAGTCAAATCAGGTGAAAGAATCTTTCGTCTTTCTTGGAACGGAAAAGGAATGTTTGTAGTTTATCAGAAAGGGTATCCAGACGGTATTCCATGCAATTATCAGACAGCTCAAGCATGGAAAATGAACGAAGGCGACTTATTCAAAGTAGAGCCTTACTTACAGATTAAACTGCCAAATGAAAGTCATGCAATGTATGTACCATCCGTAAAAGATGTTCTTGCAGAGGACTGGGAATACATTCGCTAATGAATAAATAACTAGGAAAGGAGACGGTATTATGAAAAAGCAACCATGGGTTTCATTCAGTCTTGCAGGTGTTAGCTTGACTGAATTTGGATTGATGATACCATCTCCTTTTTCTGGCTTGAAGTTATCTAACAGTGAAGTTACATCTATGACAAGTTGGCAGCTGACTGTAACTGTAGGTGGTGATGAAAACAAACGGTCTAACATAGCTGCATTTGAAGGATTACTTTACTCAGGAGCGCAAGCAGCTGCGGGATACGCAAATTCATCAGGAGTACCTGTATCTTTTGCATTTGGCTGGATAGGAGAGGATGGTAACGTAGAGGAGTATTTATCCTATATCGGATTTACATTGCAGTATGAAGTAAGCACAACAGGTCTTTACATGATATATACTGTTAAGGGATATGCACAGCTTGCGATTCAAACAAATATGCCTGTCTTAAATATTCCGGAGTTATCTGGAATTGTTCAACCATCTGCAGTAGTCCAAGGTCTTGCTGAAGCAACTAGAGCAACTGATTACTACCAGCTTGATATAGACCATAATGATGCTCCTACATATGTTAATCATGGAGCTTTAACAACTTCATTCAATAAGTATGTTAGAGGTAACTATACAGGAGAAGATGATTATGATTCATTTCCTGGATTGCTTAAATTGAGTAAATCATATAATCAGACACGAGAAGCTGGTGGATTAGATACATCCAAAGCGAAATCGTTATCTACTGTAATGAATAACGCAACCGTAACTCCTGTTAAGAACTTTTTGAAACCTAGTAACACTGATACATCTGTACAGTGCAGTACATTTTCTTATTGGGTAGATGAGCCCACTATGACGCAACCTGGCACGATTCATTACAAATCAAATGCAGGATTAAATGTTACTCACCTTACCAACTCCTTAGAGTACGGAACTGCTAATTCAAATGTACTTTCATTGTCAGGGTCATATAACGGAATATCTTATAATATGACAGACATGAACTTCTCTACAGTAGGATTTGCAGTAGATGGCTCGGGTAATCCTATTGTACAAAACGCAGAAGTTGTAAACAGCTGGAGTAGTTCTCTTGCAGATACATTTCAAACAGCTAACATCATAAACGATATCAATGCACTTGCAACGCAGTTTTCCGGAAACTTTACAGTAACAATTCCAGGGTCTACTAAAAAATACACAGTAGCCGAACCTGTATCCTTACTAGTTATGTCTGGAAATACAGTATCTCCTATAACAGGAATCTATAACATAATAAGTGTATCACATGATATAGGACAAACATTTACTACAACGCTTGAATTACAGAGATTAGTAATGAGTTCAGCTAACCAAGTTGCAACTCTTCAAAATATATATGTATCAGGTTCTAGCAATTATGGTAGAACAGCTAAACAAACATCAAATATAATATCAACTTCTAAAGTAGACTTTGGAAATCTTTACCCAGATTTCTCATATCTACGAAGCTTAGGAAACTAGGAGGAAATTAACATATATGGCCACAAACATAATCAAAAACTGTTTGATTACTAAAAGTGACTGTAAGATAATCAAACCGTTTATAGACAATGTTAAAAGTTATCAATACCGATTATATAAAGGGTATCATCCAGGTATTGATTTAGAATGTAAAACTGTATATGCTCCTTGCAACACAACTATGTTGTATCAGGGATATGATGAGGACCGAAGGCGATGTATTGTACTGCAGTACGATGGAGATATATGCCTTCGGTTTTCTAATTTGTCTAGTATATCACTTAAAAATGAATTTCAGAAAGTATACAAAGGTGACGAACTTGGGAAATGCAATAAGTTTGTTCACTTTGAGATATTATCGTATTTTATTCAATCGGATTGGAGAGTACGAGTACTTGATAGAGAATATAGTAAGCTAGACCCTACAGCTCATGCACAACCCGATTACGCGTGGAATCTTCAATCAATTTACAGAAATAATCCATTATTAGATGACGGTTCAATAGAACTTGATGATTCGATACAGACTGAATTTGAATCGGAGGTGAGACACTAGTGGGATTACAAGTAGTATACAGAGGTACTCATATAAATATTGACTGTGATGGATCTGTTAGAGGAGGCAGTGTTGGTGATACTACATACATAGATGGAGTTGCTATAGACGGTATGTGGGGCCTTAAGTATCCGTCAGATGTAGTTCCAGGGTTTGTAAGCCCAGATACTAGATGTTTAGGGCATTTAGGTCTCATACATGATAATAGAAAAAACAAAACAATTGCAGCACTTTGTTGGGATTCTGCAGGCGGTAAGTATGGATCTAATTACTGGAATGAAGTATCTGTACAAGCCGGATGGTCACTTGGATATAAACCTGAGGAATGGCACGGTGAGACCGGACCAGCAGGTGGTGTAGATTTTACTATAATGGTGGACACTGACTACAAACCTGATTTAAGCTCATGTAATGGTGACTACTATAAAATTGAACCGCTGTTACGAGAGTTAGCTGTACAGCGATACGGAGCTGACTATGAAATTGCAGAAGTAAACACTGCATTTGGCGCAGCGTATACAGGCGATTATACAGGTTCATACGGAGGTCTTATTTCTAAAGACCAGTTGAATATTGATTATCTGCAGCATAAAGTAATGGTTTTAAATAGAAATTCGCCTGAAGTAGATTTTAAAGCAGCTAAGGAAAACAACGTTTCTGCTGTAATAGTGGAAGCAGGATTTTTATATGACAAAAATGGAAAGGAAGCAGCTAACTATAAGAACCCAAAAGTAAGACAACAATGCATTTCAGCTAATAATAACGATATTCCATTTGGGTTATGGTGTGAATCAAGAGCTAAAGATGAAACTTCGGCACTTGCTGAAATAGCTCAACTTGCATACATAATAAGAAACTACCCACCTGTTTTAGGTATGTGGGTTCATTTCAACTTTACAAAAAATAAAACATCGAATGATAAAATAATTGCAGTCTATCAACGAGAAATGAAACGATTAGGTCTCCTTAAGCGTATAGGTATTATTGCATCCAAAGACGAACTTGAAAAAATTAGTTGGTCTGAAAAACACTATAAGAATTGGATACTCTGGCTGGTAGAACATACAGATGATGCATCTAAAGTAGATGATTTACTTGACCCATCAATGTTTACTATCGGTAGTTCAATACAGTTAGATGTGTCAAAAGCAGGAGTGCTACTAGGGTCAGGAGATACAGCAAACGGAACATCAAGTATCATAGGAGATATTGGTAATCTTACACTTACGTCGTTAGGACAGTCTATATTGGATGAAGCTAGAAAACATAATGGTAAACCCTTTGTAATGGGTGCTACAGGCCCTTACAGTTTCGACTGCTCTGGATTTACTCAGTATGTATACAACAAATGTGGAATGTATATTCCTCGTGTAGCTAATGACCAATATGTTGCTTCAAAGAAAGTCAAGAAACCTAAAGTAGGCGATCTTATATTCTTTCAAAAAACTTATGATACAGTAGGAGCCAGCCATGTAGGCATTGTAACAGGACAAGAGACAATGATACATGCAGGCTCTAGTACAGGTATTGTTGAAAGATCATTTATGATTGACTATTACACAAGTCATTTCTTAGGGTTTGGGTCATTTATGAATTAATATTGGAGGAATTAATATGGTAGCAAACTGCGGTATTGATGAAAGAGGGTTGACGTCAGGAGGCGTTGCAGGAGACCAGGGAGGAGAGTATGAAGTAAAAGCATGGTATCCTTTTAAATATGGGTGGTACTGCGTTTTACGGTGGCCTAATATTGGTGTAGGTCAAATAATTGCGCAAGTTGCTAAAGCTGCTGCTCTTAATGATAACATAGGCTACGACCAATTAGAGAGATATACTTTTTACAACGAACTTAAAAGCGCTAAATGGAATCCTTCAAACATACGCACTCCATGCGAAACAGATTGTTCAGCTAGTAGCATAACTTGCTGTATAGCTGCAGGATATTTATGTAAAATTCCTGCATTGCAACGGTTAGATCCTGGTGGATATACAGGGTCTATGCGCTCCGATTTCACATCTGCAGGATTTCAATGTCTTACAAGTAGTCAATATACTGATAGTCCTGATTATTTATTACCAGGAGATGTATTACTTAACGATGATCACCATACCTGTATCAACTTAGACGCAGGTTCATTATCGGGTAGTAACATATCCGTTTCCAATAATCAAAATCTATTAACTGCTTTCAAAGCAAGGAAAACAGAACCCGACCTCGATGATGTAAATTACATATGTGTAGGAAGTAAAAATAGTAAGAAGAAAGCTGGAAAGAATAAGTGTATTGATGCAGGAGCTAGATATGAGCACTCGGGGTATGCACTTCCTAATTGTACAGGTTATGCTTGGGGACGATTCATGGAGATATTAGGAGAGACTCCTAAACTCTGTACCGGAAATGCTAACAAATGGTATACATTTAGAAAGGATGGATATGAAAGAGGTCAAGAGCCTAAAGTTGGTGCTGTGGCTTGTTGGTCTAAGCAGGGAGATGCTGGGCATGTTGCTATTGTCGAAGAAATAAGCAAAGATGGAAAGACAATAACATGTTCTGCTTCTGGATATTCCAATCCTTGGGAGGATAGATGGTTTCTACAACAAGGAACTAAGAAACAAGGATACTGGGAAGGCAGTGTAAAAGCTGGATATAAATTTCAAGGATTTATATATAATCCTAAAGCTAGTGATTTTTCTGACTTAGCTGCTATTGCAGCTAATCTTGCAACAGGTGCAGTTGGTGGAGGAGTAACAGGAAACGGAACGGGTGGACTTCTTTATGCTATTATGAATGACGCAGACGATGCAGTTATGCTTGAAATGTCATATTCAGATGCAAAGGGTGTTCCTACACTTAAGAAAACAGAAATAAAGATGTGTGTAATTAATTATACAACAGCCTTAAACTCATTCCTAGCTACAATAATGGCAGGTAGCGGTGGAACAGCTTCAGGTGACTTGTCAGGATTAGATAGCGCCTCTAACTATACAGGAAAGGTATACACCGGTTCTAAGTGGAAAGTAACTGGCATTACAAATTCTGTAGCGAGGCAGTGTGCAGAATTTTTACTTGATAAAGGCTTGAATGCAGCCGGTGCAGCTGCTGTACTAGGTAATCTAGTATCTGAATCAGGGTTCGATACAGGGGCTGTAGGTGACAATGGTACTTCTTTTGGAATAGGTCAATGGCATAACGAGAGAGGTACTGCAATGAAACAAGTAGCAGGTTCGGATTGGGCTAACAACTTAACAGGTCAGCTTATGTATATGTGGTCAGAGCTGGAAAGTTCTTATTATCGACATGTTCTTACCTATCTACAAAATGTTCCAAACACTGAGCAAGGTGCATATGACGGTGGATATTATTGGTGTGTTCATTTTGAAGTTCCTGACGACAGATTTAACAGAGGTGTTGTAAGAGGTAATCAGGCTATGGAATATTTTAGGAAAATGACAGTAACTCAAGTAACACCTTCATTATCTACAACACCTGGAACCAAGAAAAAGACAAGTGATATTAATGGAACGAAAAAGAATTCCGGAAAGAAGGCACAGTCAAAATGATTGTATATGGTTATGCAAAAGAGTACTATTACACAGGTGATGGTACACTTATGATAAAAGTAAGGATACCAAACGTTCATGGACCATTTCGGCAAACTAGTAACGCCAGTAAGAAACGATACGTATTAGACCAAGATCTTCCTTGGTACCCTGGGTTGCTTATGACATATCTTCCGAATGACGGAGATGTTGTATGCTTACAATCCATAAATAATACTATGAATGATTTGATAGTTATCGGAATGACTGGTGGTAGCTATCTAAAAGGTGTAACTGATTTAGATTAGAGGTGAACAATAATGTCAAAGACAACGTCACTACCATTCCCTAACATGTTCAACGTAGCACAGAATTGTGTTGATGTCATAGAAGATGATGTGTCAGTTGTAAACAGGAGCAGATTGCTTATGTTATCCGATCCAACAGAACTTTATCATAATCCAGATTTTGGTGTAGGAATGAAAAAGCATCTATGGACATACAACAACGATAATCAGAAAGCTATTCTTTATAATGAAATAAAAAGACAGCTAGGATTGCATGAACCTTACGCAGTTGCAGAAGAAACTTCTTTTGCGGATGGGTTGCTGTTTACAGGAACAGCTTCTGAGTATGATCCATCTGATTATCATTCTCAGTTGAATCAGCTTAAATTTACTTGTAGCATACAAACAACATACGATGATATAGCGGAGGTGAAATTGAATGACGACTTCAGCTAACGATGAAAGAGATGGCATTTCTAGAGGAATCGTAAAATATACATCTAGAGATTATCTTTCTATATTAGACGATTTGATTGAGGGGACAAAAATTCTTACTGATTTGTGGAATCCTAAAGGTGATACCGCTAAAGCTTTATGGAAGCCAGAAGCAACAGCTGATCCCGGATATGTTCTTATGACTCATCTAGCATCCGTAGCAGATATGCTTGGAATCAACACTGATATTCAAGCGAATGAGTTATATGCGCCATCTGTTCAACAAAGAAAGAATGCAGAAAAAATATTTGGGCTTATTGGGTATGATTTAGGATTCTGGACAGCTGCTAGGACAGAAGTAACATTTCAAAATAACACAAGCGAAGAAATTGTAGTAGATTTCGGGTTCAATGGATCTAATTTCTGCACAATGAATGCATATACAGACATAACAAATACTGCAAGAGTATTAACATACAATATTCTACCGATGACTAATAGCTATGGTGCGCTTGAAACTCGAAGCAGACGTTCTGTATTAACAGAAAACTTAAACATATTTGCAGATACGGATGAAGTTCATATTCCCTCTGGAGGTTCTGTAACTCGAGTTGCAATTGAAGGAGAGTTAAGAAGTTATTCCATCTCTGTTGAAAAGATAAAAGCTAATAACTATATCATCAATCTTCCATCACAACATCTAGATACCACGGCTATTTGGATAAAAGCTAAATCTAGTTTAAGCAGCCCAGAGTTTTTAACTACACAGTGGATTCAATGTACATCTCCTGCAGAATTCATACAGCCTGAGCCTCGATTTGCTGTAACTTATGATTCATACTCAAATGCACAGATACAGATAAGCAACTATCTTAATCAACTTCAGAATTATGATGGTAACTGGCTGACAGTTTACTGGATTGATTGTTCCGGTATAATTGGATGTGTAGGAAAAGATGTATTAACTAACTTCATTCCTGCTAAAACTCAGAACATTCCAGATGACTTTGAAGCATTTTCAATATCTAACTTATCTAACACAGTGGAGCTTCCACATACTTATACGGTAACCGGAAAATCTCCTGAAACTGCTAAAGAAGCATACGTAAATTCTCGAAACTATATAAACACATATGATAGTTTAGTGACATTACCTGATTTCAATAGATTTCTTAGAAGAGAGGCTGGAGTAGATACAGGATACGTAATTGACTGCCAAAAAGCTTTAGAGATTAACTTAGCAATATATAACGATGAAAATCTTACAACCTCACAAAAAGCTAAGAAGTATATAACAAATTATGATTTTCCAGAAGGAGATCCTATATTTGATTGGGGAGAAGTTTTGAATCTAGGATTTGACCCTACAGACCCACAGAAATTTGTTTTTGCAGCTAACTTCGCTCGGTACACTGCAATGTGCTTTGCAGTTCATAATGACTATAAAGCTAGTGTATGGGGCCAAGGTCAGACATCTGTTGCTCAAATTCAGAATTCACCAAAATTCGTGAGATATAAACCACCTCAGCAATTCATCAATAACGTGATACGTGATTATGATCCACTACAGACAATGACAGTAGAATTAAGTTTTGGATACACTAGGCTATTCCCGTTCTACATTGTAGGAACAATAACACCTGTAAAAAATGTAACCGAAGATGTTGCAGCTTTGATTATTAAAAAAGTCAAAGAAGCCCTGGCTCTTCATTTTGCTCCTTCAAATAGAGTATATGGAGAAATGCCAACACTTCTTGAAATCATTGATGTTATTGAAAACGCAGATGATAGAATAAGACATTTTGACCCCGGTTCTGTATTAACTGGAAATTATGGTGTAATCTGGCAAGACTGTGACATTGATTATTTCAATGCTATATCTCTTCCATTGTACAAAGATCCAGGAGAATCCAGTGATAATATACGAATTCATCCGACATATATTATCAAGCCTAAGAACTATTGATCTCGAATCGTTATAGTTAATAAGATAACAAATTAATAAAACACATATAAAATAATTGGGAGGATAACACATGTTAGAAGTAACAATGCTGAACAAAAACAACAAAGCACATTTACGAGGATTGCTTATTACTCCTTTTGTCTGGAGTCACAATGTGAAGGGTGAAGACTTTTATACTGCTTCTGTTCAGGTAGAACGATTATCTGGAACATATGACACAATTCCTATTCAGATATCTGACAGGGAAGTTGATTTAGACGACACTGCTTGGAATAACGCAGTAGTAGACGTTTATGGCGATTTTAGATCATACAATTCTCATGTAGATAATGGTCAGAAACGAAGATTAATATTATTTCTGTTTGTAAGCCATATTACTAACTTATCTAAAGAAGATGACGAAAGTTCTCCTACATATGTAGATCCTTATCGCAGTGTAAATAGCATATACATGAATGGGTTCTTGTGTAAACCTCCGGTATATCGAAAAACTCCGATGGGAAGAGAACTTTGCGACTTACTTGTAGCTGTAAACAGACGATATAGCAAGACCGATTACATTCCTACAATTTGCTGGGGACGTGATGCTAGATTTGCAGCTGATTTATCTGTAGGGGATAACGTTATTATTAACGGAAGAATTCAGTCTCGTCCTTATTACAAACGGGATGAAAAAGGCGAGTTGGAATCTAGAGTAGCTTATGAAGTATCTGCTGGAACTATCACACTTGGAGATTTGCAAAAGGAATGATCGGTGGTAATTTGATAGACAATTATAAATTTATATTATTTAAAAGAAGCTTTCATATGAAAGCTTCTTTCCTTGTATATGAGGAGAGAGGAGGACAGCTATGAATTTCAAAGATATATCCGTGCCTGAAATATATAAAGAATCTTACGATTTTCGGTTTTTCTTAGAATGGTTTCAGAAAAGCCTTACTAAGTTAAAATACGACATTGAAAACATGGCTGACATATATGATCCGTTGAGGGTCAAAAAAGAGCTACTATGGATGTTAGCGGACACTATGGGGTTTGTATATGATGATAGATTACCTGCAGCATTTAATAGACTTGTGTTAGTTTATTTTATGTCTATGATTCGATTAAAAGGCAGCAAAGATGGTGTTACATTAGCAGCTGAAACTAATTTAGCACAGTTCAACATAATAGATTATGGAAAAGAAAAAGATATATTATATGATAGATTAGAGGATACATCTATTCCTGTTAACTCTGTATATGTTACCCGTCATACAAAAGAAGGATACATAGACGTTGTATATTTTGCATCAGAAGTTCCAATAGATGCATGTATAGAGTATGTACGACCTTTAGGGATGTACTGCTTTCAGCACGCAGGTGTTAGATTCGACAGTAGGACTAAGATATCTATTGATGCAAGACTTACTAATACAAATAATTTGCAAATGTCCGTAGGTTCCACTAGGGTAGGAAAGTATTCAAGGGCTGACTACGCTACAATGCAAAAAATGTATGACGAAAAGATGCATGATATAAATGAAAATCACAAACGAAATCCAGCTTGGTATAGAAACAGTGATGTAGAAGAAGAACCTACAATAGACGCAGGATGGAGAGCTCTTTACTCTTTGCAGATGTCTAATAACGAACACATTGTCAAATCTTTGATAGATCCTATATTTGATATTGGATATGGACCTCAAAAAGTAAATGTTACTTACCCAGATAGCTATATGAAACCTCCATATCAAGATAAACCGTTATGGAACTTAAGACTCAACAGACAACTTGAAAAAGATATTGATGAGGCAGTTCACACAATAGAGGACGATAAGAGTGCAGATATACTTCATCCTCAACCTGCAGTAAATCCAAGAATGGTGAAAGTAGGAGATGCTATATCGTTGAACGAGCAAAATACCGAATATATGCATATAGACGAAACTGGCAAGATAGTTAAATCCGATGGAAAAGATTGGTAATACGTTGTCAATCTTGTATCTTTTAGTACAGGAGGTGAACATGTGGCTCATAAATTTGTAGATGTAATAGGTGATGGAAAACTTGCAAAACCTCTTACATCGCTGGAATTGCAAAGGCACGAAAATGGATTCACACATCCTAATCTACATCAAATAATTAAACTTAATGTGATAAAAGCCCCTGAGATAAAACCTAGAGAGTATCACATAGCAATTCAAGGACTTTATTTGATGCGAACTACTCAATTTATTTATTTTGATGAAAATAATAACCCTGATGAGATTCCTTAGGAGGTATGATTAGACATGGGTAGAATATATACAAATTCAATACTACAAGCGTCTAAGAATATACCTCTTAGGCATAATGTATCATTAAATGTAATTGATTTAAACACACGAAAAGTAGTATCTTCTCATACAGGGCACAATGCTGCTACTAATGGAATGCTTGTAGGTATAGGCCATTATCTTACAGGTGATGGAGTACTTAATCAAGGATGGGATTTATTAAAATCATATGTGCCTCAGTATATATCTCTTGGAACTATGGGGCTCACCAGCCAAGATTGTGATGAATTAGGTCTTCCTATTGGAATTGGAAGTCTCACAGGGTCAGAAGAAGATAAATACAAAACATATATGACAGAAGTACCTGGATATGGTTCAGACGGATATGATGCAAATCTTATGAACAATAGGAAATATGCGGGATTAGGTCCCCCATTTGATAACAGACCTTATGCAGATACAGTAGAATGCGAACTCATTACGTCTAACTATCTACGATCTGAAATATCTTTTAGAGACGTAGTCCCTGAAGTAGAATCTGAGTTCCCTAAAACAATAGATGTTGTTTTCAGTGCATTGATTCCACTTGCAAACCTTGCTAAATTTAGAGCAGATGGTAAGGATTATGTTTTCATAACAGAAGCAGGTCTGTGGTCTAGACGTGATTGGGTAGATGGTGGAGACAACGGATTACTTGCTGGATACAGAATTGCACCTCCCGATGAGGGCAACTGGGACATGACTAAAGAAGAAAATAGAAATATACTGAGACAACAAATTTTAAAAGTAGGAAAGAATCAAGTTGTACAGGTTATATGGAAGATTCAGCTTGGGGCAATCGAACAGCTTGCAAGTCAATATGTTCCTACTGACAATAGGCTTCGATGGTCAGGATGGGAAAAATAGGAGGTTGATACTATGAAGAAAGTTAAAACATGTAAAGATGTAAAAGCTGGCACAAAAACAGTTAGCTTGTATACAATCAAAGCAGATCTTGAAAAGTTAGTAAACGATTTAGAAGAGTTAGATCAAGAGACTTTTGACCAAATCAAAGAAATTACCGGACGCGATCCTGCTCTTTACTATGATGATTACCAAGCAATTTATATGGAGCTGCTATAATGAACGAAGATACAATTGTTTTCACACCTGCTGCATTAATAGATGTGCTTTCGTCTATTGATGAATTATCTGATAAACCTATCAGTATAAATCAAGCAGGCACAGACTTAGAAATTACTATTGGATCATCCACGTATACTATAAAACCATCTGAAGATATAGCTATTTCGGTATCAGCAGATGTAGTAGACGAAGTAGAAACTGCTAACGAGGATGCTTACGATGAAATATCCGAGGAGACAGAACTTGTTGAAGGCGGATTACTAAAACAAATTGCTAAAACACTACTTGTAGGTGGAATGGTTCGTCTTACAAGTAAACTTCTTAAGTGAGGTGAAATAATATGGTACCAGAAAATAATCCTATTTTAGGAACATTTGTAGGAAAGTGTGCGGACGGAAGCATAACAAATGAAAATGGAATGGACATTACCCGTGAGGTGTGGACTTACTTATTTAATTCTGATGATTACAAACGTGGAATTGAAAATGGATGGTACATAGGATTATTAGGACATCCAGATGATCCAGGTGATCAGCATCATCAAGAAGGCTGCATAATAATGCGAAAGGGTTGGATTGATGATAATGATGAAGTGTATGGTGAATTTGATCTTATTGATACTCCTGTAGGAAGAATTGTAAAAACATTCATTGACGCAGGCGTTCAATTTGGTATATCTGTAAGAGGCGCAGGTGATCTTATCGGAAGTGAAGTACAACCCGAAACATTTGTTTTCCGAGGATTTGACCTCGTAATCTTCCCTGCATGGAAGGATTGCATTCCTACGTTTACAGCTATTGCAGCGTCTACTGACATTGAGCAGCAGAAGAAATACAAAACTATTTGTGCAGCTGTAAAATCGCAGTTGCCTTATATCAAAAGCTGTGAAGCTCTTGATGAAATACAGTCTCAGTTTTCTGAGCAATCCGATATGTATAGAGACATTGAAGATGCAAAATGCACGCTAGCTAATGAAAATGAACCAGATCTTAAAGACGAAAAGATAAAAGCGCTTACAGATCTTTATCTAGAAGAAAAATGTAAAGGTGAAAGACTTGAAGAGCAGCTATCTGTAAAAGATTCTGCAATGATTGATTTCCAAGCTTCTCAGAATGATAAAATCAGTCGTCAGATTAAAGCTGCAACTAGAATATTACAAGACCAAATTACTGTATTATCCTCACAAAACGAAAAATTAAATTCACAAAATAAACAGCTTATTGTTGCAAATAGGCAGATGAAAAAAGATCTAACTGCAGTTACTGCATCTGTAAAGCTTCAATCTGTTTATGAAGATAAAACGTCAAGAATCCAACATAAGCATACAGCAGCTATTCAAGCAAATAAACAACTAAAAAATCAGTTAGCTGATATTGAAGAGGAGAACCTTAATTTAAAACAGAAGATCACATCAAGTAAGAATTTAAAAGAGGGTCAAGATTCTATGATCCGTTCACTCAATTCTAAACTTGCCGAAACCGTCCGTGAGTCTAAGAAATTTGAGGAGGAACTATCAAACCGTGATACCGAGATTTCAGAATTAAAGTCCGACATTAAATGCGCACTTGATCTTGTATCAGATTATCAAGATGCATATGCAAAGTTGTATTCTATGATGATTGGATGCAAAACTGATCATATTCAGATTACGTCTACAACAACAGTTGACGAGCTAAAGAAGATTATCGCAAGCACTTCTTCCGATTCTCATTCTGAACCCATAAAAGATATTGATGTAGTAGATAGTGACTGTGATTCTATTGTAACAGTATAAATAATAACAATTTGATATAGATAGTTTGACAACTTAATATAGAATAAGAGATAGGAGCGTATTAACATGGCTATTAAAAAAACCACACGTACAATTCCTACTGCAAGAACTGCACAGCGCAGATCTATCACAGCAGGTACTTCTGTTACTTCCGGCGTAAGACGTAGAACTTCTTCCCAAGCAATTACTGCTACTTCTAATCTGTCTCCAGAGAAAAGAGCATTTGCAAGACAGATTCAGGGCAATGTAAGACGTATGCAGAACGTAATGGCAGCTACCAATACTGCTAACATCGCTGCAAGACCAGACTTCTTAGAGCTGCTTCCAATCTTCGTTCAGAAACTTATCGTTCTTGACGTATTTGGTTCCGTAGCAATGAATTCTCGTCAGCAGATGATTCCGTATTTCAAGTTCATCGCAGAGAACACCAAGGGTGAGACTCAGAAGGGTACCATTCTTTCTTCTCCGTTTATGAACCGTCAGGGTCTTGATCCAAACTTTACAGGCAAAATAGTTAAAAATGAGCTTGCTGCAGATGCAACTTCCGGATTCGACAGCATTTTCGCTGCATATTATCCGATTCTTCCAGGTTCTGTTACAGTACATGCTTTCGCAAACGGTGTAACAACTCCATACATGGATGATGGTGCAGGTAGTCTCAAAGATGCTAAAGGTCAGGTAGCTGGTATGATCAACTACTCCACAGGAGCAGTAGTTCTCAATACCACACCAGCAGGCGATGATGCAACAGTTAAATTAACATATCAGTATGACAATGAAACAGTAGGTCCAGACGAAGCAGGTAACTACGGTGCACAGATGGCAAAAGGCTACTTACAGCTTGACGAGATAAACCTCGTAGCAGAAGCTCATGAGATGGCTTGCTACTGGTCACTGTACAGTGCATTCGCAGCACAGACAGAATACGGTGGAAACATTGCAGATATTGCAAAAGACGCAGCATTCAGCGAACTTACAGCTGAGATCAACACAAGCTGCTTCGAGAAGCTGAGAAAAGCTGCTTCCGTGAATACTCAATTCAATTGGGACGCTGCTCCGGTACTCAACGGTTCTGTAGTACCCTCCGATTATCTGAATATGCTGAAGCTGAAACTTAACCAGGCAGCTGCTTATGTATATCAGAAAACAAACCTTTCTCGTCCAAACAGAATCATCTGCGGTACAAACGCAGCAGAATACATTGGAATGATTAACGGATTCCAGGCAGATAACAACGAAGATAACGTAGGTCCATATCATGCAGGTCGTCTTGACAACTTCGAGATTTATGTATGCCCGACTTACGACCCGAACCAGTGGGTAATGAGCTGCAAGAATAACGACATCCGTCGAAATTCTGCTCTTTTTGGAGAGTATATGCCAATGGTTGATACTGGTGCAATCGGACTTGCTAACATGAGTGTACAGAACGGTGTAGCTACAATGTATGCTAGCGAGATCGTGAATCCTGCAACAATCGTTTCCGGTAAACTTGTGGGTACATTCTAAGTAGCATCTGACACATAACTAACTTTTTCGTTCATATAAATTCCTGCCTTGATACAAAGCAGAAGCCTCAGCTAGTAGCTGGGGCTTTTGTAATATACTTTTATAGTCCCCACTCCCAAAGAACTGTACCTGAATCAAACACTTGAACAAATCCGTGCGATATCATTATATCTTTTTCTGTAAGAGTTTTATCAATTGTTTCTTCTGGAAAGAGTTTATCAATATTTTGTTTTTGACATGCAACTCTATTGATAGCTTGGTCGGTATTTAGATTAACCCACATGTATCCCGGGTCACTCCTTCGTATTTCTTTGAATCCAAGTATTAGATATACTTTTCCAGATGTATGAGCTCTGTCTGAGAATGAACGGATTCTGTTAGGATGATAGTTGTTGACGAAATATTTGAATAGCTTTGATGCTCCGCCTATTACTGTTGTATGGAGTTTTGAACAAAATCTCACAAGCTCCCAGCAATCTGACAAATCTTCTTTACCTGTTCCTATAGTATTTCTAATATGACTTAACGTCATAACTGATACCAGTTCATCATCGTTATAGAGACCTAATCTCACTTTGGAAATTGCTTTGCCTTGACGATGATTTTTGTCTAAAAAATTGCAGCAATCTTCGTTGGTTACTTCTTTAATAACACAGTTTCTTGCGTATATCTTGTTAGAAGTTGATATTTTTGATTTTATCATGCTCTGTATTATCTCACGTTTGTTAGTCCAATCATATCCAAAGATATGAAATAATGTAATTCCATGACTATCGCATAAGTCATTTTTCATCTGATGATACTTCCAATGCTTAGGTGTGTCACTTATTATTCCTACTGTTGAGTTATGTACAGATGTCGGATCACATTCAATTGCAAAATTAAACTCTGGTATGTATATATCTAATTCATAAGGTTTGATAGAATTTCTATCATGCCTTACAATATTTCCGTTATAAAAAGAACGAATAAAATCAACTACTTCATTCTCTATTCCTGACATATTGTATATTATGTATTTCTGCAATCTGTATTTATTTATGTAGTGTCCCATAGTAGTCGAATGGATTCCTAACTTATCGCATAACTGAAATAATGTTAGTTTTTCGGGTAATTGTTTTAAATATAATTCAGGATTATCGAAGAACTTGTCGTATTCTTTTCGTTGTTCAATAGTTCCGGAATATCTGCCATAGCTAAGTTTCCGTGTTGCTCCTGGTTTTTGCATCGGATTTCCATTTCTAAATATGTATTTTCGTCTACATTCTTCAGAACATACAACAGGAAGTTCTTTGACTGAATCAATCTTATCTGTTCTAAGCAAAAACTCTTTACCGCATTGCTTACACTTCCTATAATGAGTATCCCCACAAAGTACTTGCGTATTACTTCTTGGATGGAATGCTTTTCCGCATAATACACAATGTTTAGTCTGTTTTTCATACGACATTATCCGTTTCTTAGCAGCTAATTTGTTTTTACATTCATTTGAACATGTATTGCCTACATAAGGATTACATTTACTAGTATACTCTTTTCCACAGTTAGCACATATTCTAACTATTGGTTTATTGCAATAACGTTGTCTAGCAGATGTAGTAGGTGTAAATGTAGAATTGCATAAGGGACAAATTTTCGGTTTATACATGTTACAGTTCATCTCCTTTACCATATGTTATAACGATTTATGACGTCCACTCCCAAAGTTTGTTTCCACTGTCGTATACTTTGACAAATCCATGAGCTTTCATTATTTGAGATTCCGATAATGATAAATCTACACTATCATCCTTAAGGAATTTCTTAATATTCTGTTTCTGAGCGTTTATTCGGTTGTATGCTTTATTTGTTTTAGTATCAACCCAAACGTATCCAGGTTCTGATGTATATAAATATTTGAATCCTAATATTGGATAGAGATTTCCTGTAGTATGTGCAACATCCGAAAATGAGATAACTCTGGTAGGATTATATGTTTTTATGAAATACTTAAACAGCTTTGACGCACCACCTACTACTGAAGTGTCCAATTTACTGCAGTATCGCAAAAGTTCCCAAGTATTGTCATCGTGTTTACCTATTGTATGTCGAGTAGCTCCAAACGTCATTACGCTAACTAATTCGTCATTGTATTTCAATCCTAATCGCACTTTAGACACAACATTTCCTTGTAAATGATTTTTGGATAAAAACTCTTTACATTCTTTATAATCTACAAGTACAATATTGCAGTTTCTTGCATATAATCGGCTATCTGCTATTTTCAATCTAGTTTTTATGATAGATTCAATTATAGGTCTTTTATGTTCCCAATCGTATCCAAATATGTGAAGGAGATTAATTCCTTTTGATTCACACATATCTGATTTCATTTTATGATATGTTGTAGGCTTAGGAGGTTCATCGTGGCATACGTCAGACGAATTATGCGTGTATGTAGGGTCGCATTCAATTGCAAAATTAAGCGACGGTATGTATATATCTAATTCATACGGCTTTATAGCATTTCTATCATTTAGTAAGTATGCTACTTCATTATTAAATAGCTCAAATACTTCTTGTTCCATAGTAGATACATATTTAGTCACTAAATTTTCTAGATTATGCTTTTTAAGTTGCTGCTGAATAGTAGACTTATCCATTCCTAATTTCTTATTTAGCAAATAATATGTAACATCTTCGTCTTTACAATTAGTATCTATCCACATTTTAGGGTCAATACAGAATTCATGCCATAATTGTTCTTTATCTTTTCCTAACTGTGTCTGTAAACTATATCTAACTCTACATTCATCTGAACAGTAATTTGTATTATTTGCAATCTGACTTTTATCTACTTCAAATTCGTTTCCGCATATTACACACTTTCTATAATGAGGTCCGTCGCAATATAATTGATTCATGACAGATTGGAATTCTTTTCCACACAATTTGCATACTCGTGTTTTAATAGTTTTAGGATAGTTATATCCTTTAGGTTTGTATTGAATTGCTTTCTTTATATTAGTTTTCCGTTTTAAGTTGCTACATTCTGTACTACAACACATATCGTCATAAAGCCGGTCATTAGGCGCTATAAATTGTTTATGACATTGTGGACATTCTTTGTAATGCTTTCTATCACAAATAGTTTTTTGATAAACATCTGTTAAAAAAGGCTTTCCACAGTAAGCACAGATATGTATCCAATGATTTGATTTACAATCATCACAGAAATCATACTTAGTATCTCGCATACACGCTCTTCTAAACGATTTTCCGCAGCATTTACATATGTATTCATGCTCTTTGTTGCAAAATTTCTGCCGAGATGATTTCAGCTCAAATTCTTCACTACAAATAGGGCATATTTTCTTCATTATACATTCACCTCCTATTTATATATTTTATAACGATTTTAGCTTCATCGTTAAGTAATCTTTAATCAGCTTAAATTATATTTGGAGGATATTTAGATGAAACGAGTACTGTGTAATAAATACGCATACAATGGAATGCCTGAAAAGGTAGTAGGAAAGGGAGCTGCTCAGCATTTGGAAGTATGGTATACAACTCCTATAAAACTAGAAACTACTGCAGTTAGTTTGGGAGAAGCTGTTAAGAATTTTAAAGATCAAATAAGAAAACGGGCGGGTGTGAAAAATGATGTACGAATTAACCTTAAGGATAGCGATATACAATTAACACGAAATGATGAACAGCGGCCGCTTACCTATGAAGAATCTAAATATGTTCATGAATTACAAGAACAGGAAAACCTCAAACATTGCAGTAAATGTGGTACGTTATTAACGGATGGTGGCTATTGCCCTATTTGCGATGATGGTGAAAATGATTATTTTTGAATCGTTAATATTAATATAACAAAAGAAAAGAAGATTTCATAAGGAGGATTATAATATGAAGACATTATTAGATCAGTTCAGATGGACATACGAAGGCGAACCAGTAGTTGAAAAAGATGGTAAAGTATCTAAGCTTCCCTTTACTGTATTAACATTATCAGGCCCTAACAGACATAGTACTCTTTCTCGTATGAGGCGACAGATTGGTCTTAAATATGGTATAAGAACAGAAGATGTTTGTTTGAATGTGAAGGACGTTACTAAAGAGCTTTGGACTAGTTCTGAAGAATATCATGAGCTTCACGATATCAAAATTCCTACGTATGGATGCTATTGCCCGAAATGTCATAAGAGGATGGTTGCAAACTATTGCACATCCTGTAATTAAATTATATATGATTACATCCTTAAATAGTTATACAGCAAGATGTGCTGCCTTGCTGTCAAGGGTTTCTTTTTCATAATTGTTCTCCTTTTCCAGATAGCTCCAAGCGGACCGGATATCGCTTGGAGCTATTTTTATGCAAAATCGTTAATATTAATATAAGTGATAAGGAGGATACAATATGATAGTAGATTTAACATACAGTTGTAGTATGGGTTGTAGCCATTGTATGTCAGACTGTAGACCGTGTAATGCACATATGAATAGCAATACTTTTGACAATGTGTTAGAATTTCTAATAAAAACACATCAATATGTTTGGGGATTTTCTGGTGGAGAAATATTTGAACATCCTGATATCTGTGATATGCTTCATAAAATATCTCAAAAAATTCCCTCATACGCGGTAGTTATATTGATTACTAACGGTAGAATATTAGGGTCAGATATGGCTAAATATGACGAAGTTAGGAAGCTCATAAAAACTTTAGGCAAAAACAGAGTTTTAATACAAGTAACAGATGACCCTAGGTTCTATCCAAATAAGTTAAACGAAAAACAGAAGTACAGATTAAGAACGTTAGGTGCTATTATTGATACAGTTCCTGGGAATGGTAACAAGTGTTTGTATCCACAAGGTAGAGCATCTGTAAATTTTGATGAAAGTTATTGGAACACAAAATGCCCAAAATGTACAAATGTAAGAGCGACTGCTAAACAATTATATCCGTTTGGATTAACTCGATTTTATCAACTAACTAGCAAACTTGCCGAAGCTGGTAAAGTATGCACTCCTATTATAAGCCCGTCAGGTTTGATTAAACTAGGAGAGTCTGCATTATGCCCTAATTGCAGTTCCATCTATAAATCGGAAGAAGAAATAATCCAAGATATTCTCCATTTTAAATGCACCAACTGCGCATATCCTATTAACCAACTTAAGGAGCATGGTAACTATATGTATAGACTAGTATTTGATGACACATATGATTGAATCCTTAGTACACCTTAATTTAGTATAGAAACAATTATTTAACCAAACAATGGAGGTATAAACCATGGCTTACACAGTAAAAATTGTATACAAAGGTGTAGAACAGGAAGTTGATAAACTTGTTGCACCTATTTGCAGATGTTATCTTCCTGCAAATTCCTACATAGATACTCCTGTATATACAGAAGGTCATCCAGTAGGAGAGGAAACAAAAGATTATGGTAAATCTGTTTATGCAACAAATGTTGACGGATTTGGTGAAATTCCAGTTCAGGAGCCGTATGCTACTACATCTGTTCCATTTTCAGTTGCACTTGCACAGTTCAAAGTAGCAGCTGTTGCTGATGAAAAAGATGAAAATGGCTTCCCATTTGTAGAATTTGAAGTTGACGACTACAAAGAAGGATTCTATTACAAGAGCCTTGGCAAAGAGCTTGCAGATCAGGGATTTGAGGTAACTGTAACAAAAAAAGCGTAATGGATCAGAATATCATTGAAGTAGATACAGCTTCAAGTGAAACTGCATTGAAAGATGCAATCGCAACCGCACCTGCAGGATCTGTTATCCGAATAAGCGAAGATTGCAAGCAGGCTGCTTTCGAGCCGCCTGCTAATTCAGATATAACACTTGACTTAGGAGGACATACACTTACAAGTGTTGGACCATTTGTAGGATCTCCTGGAACAGAAGCTAATGCATTTAGATTCACGAAAGGATCAAACATAACAATTCAAAATGGTACATTAAAGTGTATTGCACCTTCTGTAACTATTCTGATCCAGAATTATTCTAACCTCACACTTGATAATGTTAAGCTATCAGGAAAGTTCACATATGATTACTTACTGTCTTGTAATGCAGGTCATACAATTCTTCGAAATGGTACAACAATAGGAAGCGCAGCTGTTGCATCCTTTGATTGTTACTATGGACTGAATTATGAATATGATGATGGTGTAACTGTTGAAATTGAAGATACTTCTGTTGTGATAAAGGGAAAGATGCTTTATCATAAAGATAACAGAATCCAAGATGTACAGCAGTGGTACGACAACGCACATGTTTACATTCCTGCTGATTATGATGGAGTAGCTGCCCCTGAAGGTTATCAATGGGTTGCAACTTCAGATGGAAAGCAGGAGTTAAAAGCGGTTTAATGAGAAATGCAAGGAGGATAGAACATGACTTTAGAAGAGATGATAGACCAAGTTAGTTTTATGTTAGGATTACCTAGCAATAACAATGTAGAAAATCAGCAAATATCTAAAGCTATCCTCATTGCGTTTAGAGAAATAAAACGATACATCAAAAATCCTGTTTTTAAAACAGTTCCGTTTGCTACAAGAATAGATCTTAAAGCTAATGGAATATACACTAAAAAAGTTTTAAGTGTTCAAGCTGCAAAACCTCGAATTGGGTTGACAATGAGTTCTATTGATAGTGGAAATGTATTTCAGCTTGCGTCATCAATAAATATTTACAACAAAGCAGGTAACACATCTTCTATCAACATAGATCCAATAGTGACAGAAATGGCTATGGCTCAAGTACGAAATACTTTGAGTACCGATTTTCAGTGGATGCCGGATTTGGATAATGGAGTTATATATTGTACGCACAGAGATCCAATGCCATCAGCTGTAACTATAAAATATGTTCCTGACTACAAAGATGTATCTGAAATTCAAAGTAACACTTGGATAGATTACATCATTCGATTAGCAACAGCTAATATGAAAATCAGTCTAGGACGAACTCGTTCTAAATACAAAGTAGACTCTTCTAATGTTCAGCTTGATGGAGAGATTCTACTAGACGAAGGTAATGCTGAACTTGCTCAATTACGAGAGGAATTAGAGCTTAAGAAACCTAATTTAATTATAATAAATTAAATATTTTGAAATATTGAGGAGGATCCATATATGTATATTCAGAGACGTACAAACAGAGTTATCCAAGCAAATGATGACATGGTAAATGTTCCAGAGGAAGCTTCTGATCTTCTTTTTGAAGCTGAAGATGTTGCTCAGCTTGTTGCAGAGGTAACTGGTCAAGATGTAGACGTTGCTGTAGATGACGATGCAGTAACATTCAGTGTTGGAGACGAAGATTTTACAGTTGAAGCTGACGGTGACGAGGAAGTTCTTGAAGCGTCTACAAGCGTTCGTGGAAGAAGAACTGTAGCAGCTTCTCAGAAACGTGTTGCTCGCAGACCAATCAAGGCTTCTGCACAGAGACAGGCACCGGCTAGAAAACCGGCAACAACTACAAGACGCATTGTTCGCAAGTAATCAAGCGAGCTGACACAGACCTGTAAGTGAGTTCATATGCTTGCTTACAGGTCTTTATTTTTAATTAGGGAGATGGGTCATATGGAAAATATACAAGCTAGCATTCAAAGTGAACTTACATCTGGTATACAACAATTATTTGCAAAATTATTTAAACTAATAGATAAAGGTGTAGAAGCATTTGAAAAAATCGGAATGACTGTTGAATCCGAAGATTACAACGAAAAAGATGAATCAGGTAAGCAGTATAAAATCGTATTCCCAAAAGAACGTAAAATGGATGATTTTTATATTACTTGCATATATTTAACGGATGAAAATGGAAATATTGATAAGGAAAATGTTCGACTGATATGCAAATGTGGTACAAAGCGACAAGACTTCAAAAAAGTAGCAACCAAGGATGCAGTAGAATCTGCTAAGAAATGGTTCAAGGACACATTTAAAAAGCCGATTGAGGAATTTGGAGGACAAGTAAAAGGGGGAACTACCATGAAGGGACATGTGATAACTGCAAACTTCAAAGTAACTCATCAATGCAATGGCGATTTTGTAACTCCTATTGCAATAAAATGCAGCGCAGATACTAGTACTGCTCTTATGGTTGTAAATGATATAATAGATGACGAAGCCACTATGTCAACATTGGATACAGGAGATAATTTTTTTAACATATGCATCAATGACAACGATGAATATGAATTATCTCCTTGCGACCCAGATTATGACTACGTACAGGATGTGATAGGCGATGGTGGAACATACTGTACTTTATTATGTACTTTAGCTAAGCTGCATGATATTGTATCTACTGTTAGAGTAAACGCCAAGGGATGCAAGTTTGAAGATCTTCAAAGACTATGTGAAGGGTCTGAGTATGATATTCTATATAGATTTAGACTTGCACAAGAATGGTGTGTAGCAGCTTGTGGATTCTGTTTGTCATTAAGTGAACTTCTTTCAAAAAATCCATATCAAGGAGATAGAAGCGGGTACGACTATGAAAAGGGGGTTGATGTTATTCAGCACGCTTATCAAGAGCTTTATGATGCTGTAGTTCTTTGCACACCCAATTTCAAGCCGGGAGAGCAAATTATTTTACAAAGCTGGATCAGCGATTTAGAAAACAAAGTGGACTATACATTAGAAAGACCTCAGTTGTAAAATCGTTAATACTAATATAAGATAAAAATCATGAGGAGGTACTACTTATGCCAAAAACATATAACTTAAGTTACATGTATAAAGTATTTAGAGAAAACACTACTCAGATAAAGAATACAAAAATTTTAAAAGAATACATGTATGGAGGTAAAGGCGTCATAGAATTAGTATCACCGTCTGGAAAGAAACATGATTATTTATTTGCAAAGCCTACAAAAATCAACTTCTTTCCAGATGATGTTATTTTTGTATATGCATTACATGAAGATAGAACATTATTTTATGTAGGAATGTTAGAACAAGGATGTTTTAAGCTTACTAAATCATCTAGATTCTTACCGGATACTGAAATTGTACGAGGAGCAGAATACATCATAAAATTAGCAGAAGTTCCAGGGTTGATAGAAACATCAAAGATGAAAGTATATAATCTCGGAATGTGTGCTAGATGCGGGAGACCATTAAAGGGAGAAGAACAACTCTTAAAGGGATATGGTAATAAATGCTACGATAAGATGATGAAACAATATTGCTGGGATGACGAATCATGAGTGTAATGACCGGCTATCAAGAATTTGAAGATTTTGTACAAATGCTTGGAGGTAACCGATATTTTGCAACTATGTGGATTGCAAAAGAAGGCAGACGTAGATGCAAGAAATGGGACTACTCTATTTTAGATTCTAACGCAATTACTTGGGTACTTACTGGTAAGAGGCCTCCAAATAAAGAAACAAAAATAGCTAAAATTCTTAGAAATATGAAGAAACCTTCTGACATATTGAATTATGTAGAAGATGAAGATATTAAAAAATATGTGATATTATCTGTGAAGCAATCTTACACCCTCAACCACCTTACATACTCGTACAATCAAGATATGGATAATAATCAAAGAACTAGAGTAAGAATACTTACTAATATAATTTGGTATAAAAATCATGAAGAGGAGGAATAGCACATGGCTGATTCAAAACCAGTTGATGTAGTTGAAGAGGATAAAAAAGAAGAAAAGAAGAAACCAGGACCAAAACCTAAAACAACAGCTGCAAAGGTCTCAGAAACGGATCCTGTAAAAAAAGATAAAAAGGCTGAGGAGCCAAAGGCTGAGGAGCCAAAGGCTGAGGAGCCAAAGGCTGAGGAGCCAAAGGCTGAG
>ERZ1024365.5-NODE-5-length-78532-cov-326.382036_pt1 | contig 78532 bp, 115 predicted proteins | sample MGYA00520788_ERZ1024365 | MGnify/ENA primary metagenome ERZ1024365 (study PRJEB33242, sample SAMEA3444265) | Homo sapiens | biome: Host associated; feature: Gastrointestinal tract; material: Stool | place: Uganda | collected 2011-01-01 ... | reverse complement strand
CATGTGGTATCTTGTATTGTGATGCTGAAGACCAGGAGACTATTGCAGTCGAGAACAGAGCAGCAGAGCTCGCGTAATTAATAAAATAATACACAATGTTCAACCCCACCCAAAATCGGGTGGGAGCTTGGCATTGCAACAACTAATTGAAAAATTATGGTAGTTGAATTAAAGATCAGAAAGAAAAATCCCTGGGCTGGATTGTTGAAGTATAAACATTGTTTTGATTATATTGCACCTTACTTTACCAGATCTGGGTCGATATACACAGGTTTAACACCTGAGGACGAAAAGAAATTTGAAAAGGAGCTTGGCTATCCAGAAGGCCATCTCGCTAAAAATTCTCCATTCTGGAATACATTCTGTGTTAAGGTTGGTTCTAAGAGTACGATTCTCGATGACTCATTCCCACGACAGGCTATGATCATTAAATTCCTTGAGGGACATAAGAGAGTAGCTACATCACTTGATAAACTCAATGCTGGTAAGGATTATCTGCTTATTAATAGACAGGCTGAAGCTATTGAGAAGAATAAGATTAATAAACTTCGTAGAGACGCTATTATTGCTTTTGGTAAGCTTTCTCTTGAAGAGATGCGTAAGTGTCTGAGACTGTTCGGTGTTAGTGCTGATACAATGTCTAATGAACTTGTAGAATCTACATTGTTCTCATTGGTTGACAAGCAGCCACAGAACTTCTTTACAAAGTGGGTTAATAACAAGACAAAGGAAACAGAGTTCTTGATTGAAAGTGCTATTGCCAAAGGTATTATCCGTAAGGATAGAACACAGTATTACTATGGTTCCGAGATGCTTGCAGATTCATTGCAGGATTGTATTGCATACTTGGACGCAAAGAAGAATCAAGACTTAAAGATCTCGATTATTAATCAGGTCGAAAATAAATAATTAAACTAACGACGTATGACGCATAGTGATATTTATACTAAGTTTATGATTGAATATGACAAGGCAAATATAACTTCGTCATATCCGTCGCTAACTAAATATGAGATTGCTACAATACTTGATAAAGCTTACCTAGCTCTTATAGCTCAAAAATATACGGGAAACAATCCTAGAAGGTCAGCGTTTGAGGCAGATATGAAAGCAATCGAAGATTTATAGCCATTGATTAATAAATTCACAGCTATTGGTAGTTTGTCTGGCGACAATAGCTATACATTTGCTACGCATACTATAAACAATCTTGTTTTATACATAATTGATGGACAAATCGAAATCAAGGAAAGTATTACTTCTCATGATAATAAGAACCATCAATATGAAAACATAGTATTCGTATCTCATGATGTTGCTAAAAAATTTAAGGCCACAAAAACAAACCTACCTTGGATAGAGTAGCCTGTAGGATGCATAGAGAACAACAATGTTGTGATATATGTAGATCCAATGGATGTACAATATAATGGAGCTCAGTCAACAGCCGAGTTTACATATATTAAATGTCCTGCAAAATTTGCTGTCGGACAAGGACTATCAGTAAATGACTACGATTTCGGATAGACTAAATTTGAGCTATCTGATAGTATGGCGGAAGAATTAATTAATTTGGCAATCATTATGTCTACCGAGATTGTAGAATCTAGTAGACTTACTACTAAAGCTAATACTAGACCACTTGAATCATGACAAGAGAAGAAACAAGAAAACTTGGTATTGAGTTTGAACGTAGACTAATTGAAGTATATCCTTAGTTTGCGTCAGAATAGAAACTTAGCACCGATACAATATATTCATTCTTAAGCGAGTTCTAGACACAGTATGTAAAAGTATTGTATTCTAACGAAGATGATTTTCAACGTGGTACTAGACGAGCTAAAAGAATAAGCGATGTTAGTAGATCATTAATTAGGCGAGTTAATATAAAAACATCAAACAATGAAGGATTATATAAATTGCCAGAAGATTACGCAATGTACGTAAGATCTGAAAGCATCGTTACAAAAAATTATAAAAGTGATAAGACTTTAGAAGATGGTGTAATTACACCAAACATACTTATTAAGCAAGAAGATGTAGACAATGTAATCAATGCATACTACAACTACAATGGTATTATAAAAAACCCATTAGTTATATTTGAAAGTACTAGTTATACAAGTAATTAGTTTAAAGTTATATCTGATGCGTATACATAGATAGAGAGTGTAGATCTTACATACTATTGCCAGCCTAATGCATTCAATGTATTAAAGTTTGATGACGAAGACCAGTCTGCTGGAGCTGTACATAGTTATTGTTCGCTTCCGTATTCATGTTTTGAAGAGCTCGTATCAGGTGCTGTAGACATGTATTTGACTCAGTATAAACTAAAGCTTGCTTAGGGTAATTCTAAATAGAAATCACAACCAAAATAGTAGGAGGCTGAGTAATGAGGAATATAGATATTTTGGTGGGGCTAGAAAGAGAAATAAACAAATTTGATAGTCAGTTAGACAAACCATCTACTGACGAATCTTTATTCTGGCTCAATTAGGCTGTTGGTAAGTTCATTAAACTTAGATTTAATAGCGATCTTGTACATGGAACTTCATATGAACAAAATGAAAAACGTAGAGAAGATCTTATTAAATTATATAAATAGAAGACTTATACATCAATAAATATGACTATAGACGAAAGTCAACCGTCATATACATCTTACATAATAACATATCCAGAAGACTTCATGTTCTCACTCAATGAGGACGTCGTAATAAGTGATCTTGATGGAGATAACAAAATCAATACATGCATGTTTGAGTGCACATAGGATAGTTTTATGTACAGAGTTAATAACAGTCTTACAGATTTCCATTATAGATTTCATAGAGCTAGACCTCTACGTGTAAGAAACTCTAATGGATGCATGTTGCTTACAGACAAGCAATATAAGATTAGTGAATATTCTTTAGGTTATCTCAGAAAGCCTACAGAAATAACACTCGATAACCCTTATGACGAATATGAGGATTTCGAGGATATTATTATGCCCGAGATTATAAAGATTGCTGCTCAGATGTATTTAGAAAACAAGAAAGACGAGCGCTATAAAACTATAACTCAAGAGGTAAATACACAAGAATAATAATTTTAACGTGGAAAGCCCAGCTAGTTAGGTCTAGCATTAATATTATAGGGTGAGTAGAAAAAATTAATTTTAATATGATTACATATGTAAATACAGTCCTTGTTTCTAACAAGAACGGTGAAACACTTGCTACAGCTACCGATTTGGCTGGCAAGGAAACAAAAGCAGAACTTAAGCCATTGGTTGGTAAGTTTGTATTCATGAACTGCGATCCATCTGCACAGGATGGTACAGCTATCACAGATGTTTATTCTTATGATGAGAACGCAGATCGTTTCAAGATTGGCGTTATTACATCTGATAGTTTTCAGAAGGTTGGTAAGGACGGCACCGTTAAGTTTGTCCCAGTTATCAAGTGGTCTAATATCATCAACGTTGCAGATATTAAGTCTGTAACAAAGCTCGACTATAAGGACGATGCTGAAGACCAGATTACAATAGACTTTACAAACGTGCCAGCAGAAACACTCAAGGTTCTTGCTCAGGGTGGTTGTCCTGTTGTACTTCGCCTTACATTTAAAGATATGCCAATGCGTTATCGTAAGTGGACAGAGTCTTATAGCTACGTTACAGAAGTTGGTGATGGTGTTGAGCAGATTATAGCTGGTCTCATAAAGGATATTATTCGTGCTCCAAAGCGTCAGAGAGTATATGCTAAATCTGATGAGAAGAAGCTCATCCTTACAGCAATGAAGTATGATGACGATGAGTCTAATAGAACAGAAAATGTATACATGAAGGGTCGCTTTGATGCAAATATGTATTGGATGAATCCAGCTGCTCCAGGTTGGGCATCTAATAACAAGTATGAAATTGGTGCAGCTTTCTCAAAGAAGGAAGGTACAACATACCCTGCTTCAGCTAAGCTTGTTCGTGATCGCGAACGTGCATCATTTGATTACCAGGGTGTTTTGCATCGTAGCTGCTGGTATGATCCTCAGCCAGCTATGGTTACAAATATCGATAATAAATACGATGGTATTACAATCGAGTTTGAAAACCAGTATAGAACAGCTGATGATTTGTGGCGTAGAACAAAGCAGACCGTTGAGATTTACGCATCTAATAATGGTGAAAAGTTTACAACTGGTGCTGTAGAGATTGCTGGTGGACTTGTAGAGAAGCTTCAGAATATGATTCAGGCTCGTCAGAACATAGCAAATCCTATTAGTAATGCAACCGCATACGACGAAACGAAATTTTAATATTTAGCCGGGGTGGGGTAATAAGCCCTATCTCGGCTTTTTGTTTTTAAATACATATCAATATGCAAAAAATCAGAATTGGAAATGATATTAGAATAAATATATCGCTTGTTGATAAAACAGAATATAGTGCATCTAATATCAAAAATATAAAATGTTATTTGGTTAATAAAACATTAACTGAGGACATGAATAAAAAATGCTGCAATAGTTAGTATTTGCTAAATTGGTGTGGACGTCCTACGTATCATGTATTACCTAACTGTGAAAACAAATTTTACTATAATGGAAGAGATTTCGACCATAATTGCGAAATGGATAAATATAGAGATTTGGACAAAACAAAATATCTCATGGAGTCTGAATTAGACGCAAACAACAACGTTATAAATGCGTATTTCCCATCAAAAGATTAGATATGTGGGGTATATCAATTAAATGTTGTTGTAGAAACATTTGTTCCAGGTTGGGGAAAAAGATAGCTTAAAACTAATACAGTTGACTATGGAGAGGTATTTGAAATCGTTGATAGTGGTGTAGAGTAGACTGGCGGTATAACAATAACAACTGGAGTTGATCCTTTGATTAATTCTGGATTTATTGGATATTTAGCAGTAAGACCATTTACCGAAGATGAAGAAAGCGATCAAGATAAAGGATTCGACAGGTCTGACGATGGATACGAAAATCCGTCACAAGAAACGTATGACAAAATAGGAATACAGAATGTAGATCCTAACTTGCTTCTTGAGGTTCATGATTTATCAAGATTTTCAACTATAATAAATTATATAGATGGTCAATACTTATGGGTAATGTCTAAAAAGCCTATTAAAAATCTTATTGACGAAAGTATGCATAATATACCGTTTACAACTGTTTAGTATAACGCTGAAACAGGATATTATTATTACGCAGGGTCTAATCCAGTACTTAAAAATACTATGTATGGAGGTGCCTCTGTAAAAGCAATATTCTAAAATGACTAATTATGGCAGATATTAAAAATTCTTATATAAGACCAAAGAGAGAAGACACTATTGTATATGGTAGAATAGTAAGCGCTTCGACAGAAGGTGTTGTAGCAGATGCTGGGCAAATATATGATGAATAGCTTAAAATTGGTCAGCATGAATTAAATGAACGAGTTGTAAAAAGTGGTATTGGAACATTTGCAGGAATACCTATATACACGAAAGAAATTATAGATAGTGTAGATCCAGATGATATTTTAGACAAATATATACTTATAGCTGACAAATAGAATGATTTGAAAGCAAAGCCTTCTAGAGTCGTAAAAGAAGATGGTTCGTATGTCGATATTTTATTCTCTGCCATAAGAGCATTATAGAGTGAGGTGGCAAGAATTAAAAACTCATTTAAATATGGAATCAATTCATATACAGGCGAGAATACGTCAATATCATCAATTTCTGATGGAATTAATGATCCTGATGATGAGCCACTATGGGCTGTTGATGAAGGAGATTTGTCACTAATTACATAGTTAACTATAGGAAATGGATGCGAATTAATTCCTGTGTCAAATTTAAGTTTCGAAAAAGAAGGTGTTGTAAAAATAACTGGAGATGCCACATGGGATGATGATGGAAAAATAAGAGATGTTGAAGACCCTAAGGTTTTTATGTATTTTACTGTAACAAATCCAGATGTAAATATATATTTAACAGATGGTGAAAACCAGATGGTTTTTAACATAAATTCTATAGAGCTTCCAAAATCGACAGCATACAATATAATGGTGTGTATTAGTAGGACTGTAAAGAATCTTGGAAATAACTATATATATATTAGTATTGGTGATGCGATTCGAGACAACATATACGCAGAAGGTTATTATTATGATAATAAATTAAATAAAATCAGAAATGATATTGGATATCAATATTACCCTAATCGCGTTGTATTTACAGATACTGATCTTTCGTTATTTGACGTATGTTCAAAATATCAGGATTTTTCAAACCAGGTTATTCCAAGCGCTCCTTCAGAATAGAATTACAAATACGAAGTATCACATATAACTATTCGCTCTGTTAAATCAGAGGATGTGCTCAAAAAGATAAAAAGTCAAATTCAAAATAATGAATTAACGTTTGTCGAAAGCACAAATAATTTATGGATTAAAAATAATAATAAACTAGTTAAAATTGCTGCTGGTGGCGGTGTATCACCAGAAGATGGTATGACAGAAAGTGAAATATTAGACCTTCTTAAAAAGAATGGTATTATTTGCGAGGATGGAAAAGATCTAAGAATATCAAATCTATCAGATATTACGTTTATTCATTAGGATACAGGTAAAAAATATAAGTTTTTTATTAATGAATCTGGAGAGCTTATTAATTAGCCTGTACCAAACAACGATGATCTGCTCTCAAGTAGAATACAGAATAGCGGTGTAGAATTAGATACATGGAGCGCTAGAGGATTTATTGGTAGACTTAGATTAGCTGAATATAACAAGGCTAATCCATCAAACAAATTGTCAGAAACACAAAATATTGGTTTGTGTTCAGATAGATTAAAGATAGGTGCATTTTATGCGCCGTTAGACACAGATGTTGTTCATGGATGTACAAGAGCATTTGTCGAACTCGAAAATACATCAGATAGTGATTTTTGTTTACAAGGTTGCTATCTTCATTATACAAGACCAACAGACGACAAGCAGACAGTGTATCATTTACCACTTACTGGCACAATAAAAGCTGGTGGAACATATGTTATAGCTGGAGCATACTATGGAGACAAGTCTGACGAGAATGCTTATATACAAGTAGATTCATACGATTAGGAGTGGTATGAAAATGGTAAACTTATTGATTTTACAATTAATACAAAATCTAATCTTGGTAATGGATTCGCATTAACATATGGTAATGAAGAACTAACAGAAACAACATATCTATGGAAAGCTAATGATAGTTCTGTAACTACATTTAATGATTCTAAAACATACCCAAATCTATATGATCCATCATTTATTGATGCAATATATTTTTACAAAGGTGTTATAGATTCATCTAAAACTGGATATTGGGCAAAGCTTGTTTTATCAATTACGTCTAATACAATGTATAAAAATACATTCGAATTAGATCCGGCTTAGCAAGCTTATCAGTCTGCTAATGTAAAAGATAGCTCTAGAGCAAGATGGGCAAATACTTCAGATGTTTGGATCGTAGATTTGAGCTAGCCAACTATTACATTCCCTCATTCTACACTATAGTATAACATATCTAATTTCTAGCCAAAAGCATCATATTTAAACAAAAACGTTTGTACCGATAAATCAAAGATTAATAAAGATAAACCAAATATGGTTACATGCTCTTTTGGTGTTAACTTACATAAAGATAGAGCATTTAACTGGATTTCTACAGGATATCATGATGAGTATATCTGGATAAGATAGAAGGGATAGAAAGATTGGTAGAATAGCTTTGAGTCTTATAAGACTGTAGAATAGGCGAATGAGTAGTCTAATACTTATCCTAGAAGAAAAGAATTCTCTAAAGATGTTAACAATGTTGTATATAGTAGAATCGTAAACAGATTCCCTGCTGATGGAACATAGTATACATCTCATAAATGTGTTATCAATGTAGTTGATTAGCCAGTTACAGGAGGTCCGTAGGTTTGGGAGTATGTTGTAGGAAGACCAGATATAAAAGGAAATCCAGGATCATATGTATCAGATGTACAAACATTTACATTGTATCCAGAAACATATAAACCAGTAATTTATTAGACAACTGACCAGTAGGGATTCGATTGGCTTCAATATTAGGTTTGGGCTGCAGCAGCAAACAAGCTTAATGAAAAGATTATTGAAGACCAAAATAACAGTAACATTATTCCTATTTTGGTTAACACTGGTGATATGACTCAGAATGGAACAAGAATAAACGAATGGTTTGATTACTACAATGCAGGTAGCGTATTATTCAACAAACTCGAATAGATGAATATTGTTGGAAACAACGACCTTTGCGGAACAACTGTAACAGATCTTGGAACAGGAGATGATTTAGGAAAGTCAAACTCATTCTATTTCCATGTGTTCTACTGCTATGATATAGATGAGTCTACATTCGTACCAATTGTTAATAGTAAATACATACCATCTCTGTATTATTTTGAATCAAAAAACTATAGGTTTGTTATGATTAACAGTGAAATTACAATGATTAATTGCAGCTAGTGGTTTAATCTTAAAGATGGAGAAGATACTGTTAATATTTATACTGGATATTCTATTGGTGCAAATAAGAAGTTTGTTGGTGGGTTTACACCAATATATACAATGGTATACAACATGCTCAACACTAATAAAAAGTGTATTGCTGCTTGTCATGAAATGCCTTTTACAGTAGTAACTAACAGTAGTATATCAACTGGACAAGAGAAGTATTCAAGATCACTTGGCCCTAATGGTTCAGCATTAATTGGAAGCCATTGTAATTAGATAGACAAATCAGAGAATGGTCATGGAACATATTGGTTAAGTAGACTTCTTGAGTATAAGGGTGTTAAATTGATGATTGGCGGTCATAAACATACATATGCTTGCACATACCCTGTTAGAGAGTACTTCTTCTTTGGATAGAATAAAAACAGCAAAGATAATTTTGCAGAGTATTCAATGAGTGATACATTGTAGTATGATAATGTCAGATTTGTTGAAGATGGTAAAGATTATACAAAATTCCCTTTAACAAAGAGAGAAGATGTAGGATAGGCTCCTACTGGATTTTTCCCGTATACAAGCACACCTAATCTTGAAGGCGGTGTTACTTACTTTATGTGTTAGGCAACAGGATTTAAATTAACATCAAATAAGGAGCTTCCATCAGCTAATTAGAAATTCTCTTTAGCTATACCAGAAACAACAGTTAAAAACGGAAAGGATACAGCGAATGCAAATTAGAAGTATCCTATGTTTGGCATCATAAGACTTGTTGATTCTAATTATAGTATAGAACTCGTTAGAATAGCAAATATTTTAACAAACACAGCTAAGTTTACATAGTATGATTATTCTACATCACCTATGAAATTACAGTATTTTAAACAAGTTGCGAATAACAATTATGGCGAATGGGTTGATGCAGAAACAACAATGCTTACAATATGAGATTAAATAACAATTCTAAAATTGTTAGCGATGACGATATAATAATGTCGGATGGCTCGGTGACGTTATCCGACAGATTGTCATCACTAAGAGATGATATTGATTCACTTAAAACTAATGTTAAGTGGATTTACAAATATGGAGGAGTAGGCTCCGGATCAGGAGGAGGCGGAGGCAGCAATAAAACATTTAGTATATTTGCGTCACTTGATGGAGTGTAGATTAAAAATAGCAACATTGTGCTTAATGGAGTAAATACTTATCCGCTATTAATTATAATCAATAATCCAAATGGAGGAAAATTTAATGTAACATATTCGTATACAACAAAATCTGCCACTGGAAGCGAAATTACATAGACAAGAACATAGATATTATCTATTGAAAATTCATTTAGACTTTAGACAAATATAAATCTGAATACAAATTCAACTATAAGTATAGTTGCTACAGATGGAAATGATACACAATAGGTATCATGTCAATATATTGTTACCCCATATTAGTTTGATGTATCATTGGTTGATGATTCTGGAAATTAGTATACAACCGATGGTGATACGTATGAAATTTTTACAGAAACAGCAAGAAATTCAGGACTTAACGTAAAAGTTGATTATATTATATCTATTTCTGCATCTGTAAACTATTCTGCAAAATTTGGTAATATAGATCTGTAGTCTGGAAGCATAACAGACTAGAATGGATCATTGTTGTTTTAGATAGATAAAAGTAATTTTACTGAAGATAAATCTGGTTTATATTCCATTGTATTTAATACACAAATAATACCAGATGGATAGGATTTAATCTCCAACGATTAGGTTATTAACATATCCCTTATTCCAGAAAATTTGTATTGCTTAATAACTCCTGATACTGGTATTATATATACATAGCAGCAAGATCATGATTATTATGAGTATGATCCAGGATATATACAGTTTAACTATAGAGTATACGAGGGTATTAATAACAATAGAAGTTATACTGTATTTGTATATGTTAATGGAACATCTATGTTTAAAGATGGCTTAACCGTAACAGAAAGATAGCAAAATTCATTTAAAATACTTGCTTCAACAGCAGGCTAGAATAATATAACTATAAAAATAAACAATTATTCAGCCACATATTACTTTTACATAAAAAGTCAGTCTAATGAATTAGATTGGTTTGAAAATAGCTCTCAGTGGAAATAGCATTACTATAGAGTAAATTCGTGTACTTCTTAGTTTTAGCAATATTTAAACAATACATGTATATAGCAAACAGTTAATTCTAGTCAAATAAAAATAAGCGAAATAGAACCGCCATAGGTTAGTGGATCTGGAAATATAAATACACATATAGCTATAGGCTTGTAGTATAACTATATAAACACTGATGGTTCTGTTATTTTAAGCTTGTATAATGACAGTGATTCTCCAATTATGACTGTAGGTCAAAATTCTTCAACTAAAGGAGGTGTTTCTGTTAACTGCTATATTTAGAAATAGACTGATTCTAATAAAGACGATATAACAAAATATCATCTATTATAGATATTTTCTAAATTTGTAAAAAAGTCTGGCAATGATTCCTACTATGATGTTTCGATATATATAGATGGAAGAATGGAGGCGTCTTTTCCAAGTTTATCAAATTCTCCGCTATTGGTTAAGCAGTTATAGATAAATAATGCTAACGTATATATAAATACAATAGATGTTGATTATTTGCCTGTGTCTAATGTCTCTGAAAACAGTGATTATGACGTATATTAGTATTATTTAAAATATAGATCAGAAATAATTGTTGATCAGAGTGAGGATTTTTAGTCTGAATTAAGTCTGAGAGAGGATTTAAAAAAATTCAAGGTAGGATTAAACGGAAGAGTTATAACTGACGGTGCGACTATTTCGAATATTGCAGAAAAAACATCAACTCCAATACTTGTAATGACATGTTAGGATAATGGTACTGGAGAGCCATTTATAGACAAACTCGAAAGAAATTACGGAGAAGACGGATCAGGTATTGGAAACGATTTTAATTTCCCTGTATCAATATAGTGGGGTCCAGGAAAATAGATTTTACGAGATGTTACTATTCCAGAGTCGTTTACAAATGCGCAATTTAGAGCTGCCTTACAGGGATCTTCAACAAAATTGTATAGAGTAAAAAACTTTACGTTATCTATAGAAAATACAGACCAATCAGAAACAGCTGATGTATATTTGTATTCTCCTAATTTTGATAAAAATAATTCTGATTCATTTTTGCCTGAAACATAGTTTACATTAAAAGCTGATGTAGTAGATAGTTCTCACTCGAATAATACGTCATGTGGTAAATTCGTAAATACAGTGTGCGAAAAATTTAGTGATAGTATTAGCGAAGATAGTATGTTTAAACCTTATATCAAGAATTGTCTTGAAGGTTTTCCTATATTGTTATTTATGCATATAGTAACGGAAGATCCTGATAGTGGAAACAAATCTGAGGTTTATTATTATTTTGGAATATACAATTTCAACCTTGGTAGAGAGGCATATTTTAATTTAGGATACAAAGATCTTAGTGTATTTGGTGATACTACAACATTAAATGGAAATGGCGAAGAATTTGTTTTTTATAAAATAAACAACGACGACAACGTATTAAGAGAAGGTCTTGGTGTTGCTGAGATATAGGGAGGATCTAATTATTTTGATTTCTCTTAGTATGATCCATCAATATTGTTTTAGCAAAACAAAGACAATGACAACACTTATATGTTTGGAGATTTGGTTCACGGATCAAATTTTTCTGAAGCTGAACTGTAGTAGTCAATATAGAAGTTTGTTAAATCAGTAGCACTTGGTGGAGGATATCTTTTTGATTATATAAAAAAGAACAGGGGTTCTTACAAAGATGGATACTCAGCAGAGGAAGTTGATAGTAAAGGAAACAAAACAGGAGTATCATTAAATGCTGTACCAGATTATACTAAACAATATAGAAGAAGATCAGATTCTGGAGCATGGGTATACGAGCTTAGTAAGGAAATAAATCCTGGAACACGAAATGATTTAATGAATCTATGCATTCCTGATGTAGACAACAATAGACCATCTGGATTAAATTTCCAATCTGTATCGGAATACTATACAATCTGTATGGTATTAGGATTAGTTGATAGTGTTATGAAAAACCTTAACATTAAAACTTGGACTGGAAATAACTAGGCTGGAACAACTTGGGTTACAGCGTTTTATGATATGGATACATGTCTCGGAATTAATAATAGTGGTGGAAATATTTCATATTTTGCATTCTCTGATTATTGGGATGGATAGTCAGAAAAAACGCAGAATGGTGTAGACTATCCAAAGAATGTACGTATATACAGAGACTTTTCTCCATCAACATTAGGTTCGAATGGTTTCGATATTCCGTCGTCATATTTGTTCGCTGTTGCAAAATACGCTAGATTGATCTTTAAAGATGATTAGTAGTATACAATTTATTACCCACAAGAGCTTTATGCAAAGTGGAGAAGCAATGTTGTAAACAACAAAACAAATGAAGGTATATTAAAAAATGCTGATTATTTTATTGATAATTTCTATGCTAGTAATCTTGGTTCTATAAACAATTTGCTTGTAACATATAATTATAGATCGAAATATCTTTCATTAGGAAGTGATGAAACATCAATTGCATGGATAACTACTGATTATGAAAAGTTTAATGGAACTAGAATAAATTATGTAAGAGATTGGTTTAATGGAAGACTTCATATTCTGGATGCTTATTTTAATTTGAATTCAAGTGTAAGCGTTCCTATCTAGTATAGAGATAAAAATGGAAACTGGAAAGATTTAAATTTAAGCAGTGATCCAAATGTTGATGATATAGTTTATGATTAGAAATACAATGCTGCTAATTATTCTGTTGCATCAAATCAAGATGTTATAATCCTTAGAGATATATTTTCATCTGGTAGTTCTTCTGCTGGAATCTAGCTTGGTAAAAATGTTAGCTTCAGAGTAAAGTGTCCAAAGTATTCTCCATTGCAGATTGTTAGGTCTAATTAGGTTTTGGCAAATTATATAATAGGTGGAGATAATTATCAATAGATCAAATTAACCACAACAGGAGTTTAGGGTATTAAGGTTGGAGGATCTTAGTTGTGGACATATCTTTAGGATATAAACTGGATAGAAGGAGGAAGCTAGAATGGATTATATATAGGTTCAGATAAGCTTGAATCGATATCCGGTTCAACAAATTCGTTTGGTAGCTTTACTTTTGACACCCCTAGTGTAAAAAGTATTAGTTTGACATCTTCTGGATATACCGCAACACTAAATCTCAATGGGTTAGATAAATACCCAAACTTAAATTCTGTAAACTTAAGTGGATCGAAAATGAGTTTGGCGGCGAATTCTTTAAATATAAAGAGCGTAGATGTAAGCAATATAAAAAATAGATAGGCTAGAATATCTATAACAAACTGTCCAAATATAACATCTTTTTCTGTAAGTAATAGTTAGATTTAGACTCTTTAGTGGTCTCAGATATCCGGACTATATAAAGTTTTAAAATTTGACAATAATACAAATATTGCAAATTTCAATTTATCGTGCATAGAACAGGGTAGTAGTTTTACACTTATCGGAGATAATGCTGTAGAAAGTGTTACGTTACAAGGATTTGAAACTGTAAGTATACGTAATTGTCCAAAACTTAAAACTATAACAATTTAGCCATATGATAATCATAACGGCAAATAGATATATACAAAAGATATAAGTATAACAAATTGCGTAAACGACTAGCTTTGCATAAAAGATAGCAGTAATCAAATTGGATCGAATACTATTAATTTAACAAATTCAACACATTTGAAAAATATAAACTTCAATGGAGATGTTTATATACAAAAAGTCTATTTGCCTAGTAATGTGACTGCTTTACCTGAATGCTTTAGAGGAATAACAAATCTTGAAACAATTGATGCAAAGTCACTTTATATAGATCATCACGTATTTTACGATTGTACTAATTTTAGAGGACGTGATAGTAAGGGCGGATTTGCTAATTTAAAGGTTAGTTAGAATACAGGTAGTTTGTAGTCTGCGTTTCATAATACATCTGTTGATATTAATTTTGTTTCAAACTTCTACAAAACAGCAATACCTAGTTAGAATTCTGTTACAAATATCCAACATATGTTTAGTAAAACAAATATAATATTTGGTCAAGATGATTATATAAACTGTATAACTAATGGAAGTTTCGTTAGTCCAATAAATCCATCTGTATTAAATAAAGTTACAACCGCGAGCTATTTATATTGGGAAACTGGATTAAATGTGCATTTTAAAGAGCTTTATAATTTCGGTAGCAATTCTGGATGTGATTATAGTTATATAATGAGTGGAACTACAACGTATCTTACTACAGATTGTTTTGCATATTGTATAAACAAAATGACAAGATGGGGTGGAAATTCAGGCCTTGGTCCAGAATAGTATCAAATTCCAATAGACCCAACAACAGGTCAAATAATTCCTACAACAACTATAATAAAAGCTAAAGATATATGGAATCCATCTGAAGTATCGCCTTCAAAATTGTAGGTTATAAATGATTTTAATATACAGAATTCTTATAAATTAGATCTATAGGACATGTTTAATAGTGATTGGACAAGCCTTACGGATTTGAACGAATGCTTCTTAAACTGCAATAGTATGAATCTTGGTGGATTACTTTATGATTTACCTAAGATTAATAGAATTTAGACATGTTTTTCTTAGGATAGCAATAGTGAAGATGATATAGATTTATGGGAATTTATAGATTGGGATAGGTTTGTTCCTAGGAGTTATGGTGGATTTATAACTAGTGAATATAGACATACTTATAATTGTTTCAACTTTAAGAGATATATATCGTACGACAACTACTTAAATATTTGTAATTTATATATATAGAATAATAAAGAAAATTTAAGTAATCTGTTTTATAATACACGAATATTAAATTATACTGGAGAGTTAACGTTTGGAAACTCAGGAAGAAAAAATAATAATGCTAAATATATGAGGCATACATTTGATGGTGCAACATAGGGCGATGGTGGACCATTAAATATAGATGATAATTTTTTCTATAATTTACCAAATATACAAGATGTTAGATACTGTTTTGCTAATACTTCTTTTGCAAAGCCTATACCGTTTGATTTCTTTAGAAAAAGATATAATAGCGGATAGGGTATTACAAATATATTTGTAAAAGTTGGTGAAGAGTATAAAGAAGCATAGTTGTACGAATACAAATACGGTAGTAGCAACGATGCTAAAATATGGAATTTTTCATTCATATTCTACAATACTAGCCCTTATGATAGTTCTGCAAAACAATTTAACACATCGGTAGCAATACCTGATAATTGTGTCAAAAACAAAGATACAAGCGATCAGAATGTTTATATGGAATACTATACAAGAACAATGGATCCAGAAACAAGTGAGTATATATATAGAAAACACGTAATTGATCATTGTACAGAGATTGCTGATATGCAAAATTTACATGGAGGGTATTCTGCTTAGTATAGTTTAAGTGATTCAAGAAAATTTAATAATCCGTCTCTAGAAGGAGCTAATCAAAACTATTTAATTATACCGCCAGATTTCTTTTATTGCGCAGCAGTTAAACACACAGAAGATAGTGGAGATCACGGAGTAACAGATTATAGCTATGCATTTGCAAGAAGTTCAGAAGGTTCAAGTAGTTCAAGAGTTGGAATTATTCCTAAGCATATATTTAAAGCAAATAGATCTGGTATAGTTAAAGGAGTGTTTAATAATTAGGTTGTTATACCTAGATTAATTTCTAGTGATACATCAGATGGATACACGACTAATTTGTATGTTTAGTATCCTGAAAATTACACAGAATACTCAGTATTAAGTAATTCGTTTGGCGCTTTACCTATAGTTTTGAACGATATAACAGATTAGAATTTAATAAATTACTCATTTGTTTTATTTAATGAGTCAATTCCTTATTCTGTATCAACTTTAGCTAATGCATTCTTAAATAGTAGATCAATACGGGGAATTGATTTTGATTCTTACGGTACTACATTTAGATTAAATTTTGCATGTTCTTACACAAATGGGTAGGTTATATAGGGTTTTGATATGAATAAATTTACATCGTTAGATATGCAAGATATGCTTCATACAAATTTATTAAATGTACTAAACGGTCCTATATTTAAACCAACTTATTATATATCAAATGCTAAAGTAGCAAATACTGACGGACGAATAGTAAGAGCGTTCGGAATAAATTTTGGTAATCATACATCTAGTATGATATATTGGCCTGCTGCTGATGGTGATATAAGAAATAAATTATTTTACGGAACGCCTGGCGATGTAACTATAAATACAAATAAAATAGATCAATCGTAGTACAGTTTGAAATATTACAAAAATACAGGAGTTAATATAGTATGAAAATAACATTAAAAAGGATAGCTTTAAAACAAACTTACACAATAGGTAAACTTTATATAGATGATGTATATTTTTGTGATACACTTGAAGATACTGTAAGAGACCTCAATAAGAGCGGTAAGTTTGATAATGGAGAATAGAAAATAAAAGGAAAAACAGCTATTCCTTATGGAGTATATGAGATTAAGTGGACGTATTCACCTAGGTTTAAGAAGTATACTCCACAACTTATGAATGTACCATCATTTGAAGGTATACGTATTCATTCCGGAAATACAAGCGATGACACCGAAGGGTGTCTGATTCTCGGTGAAAACAAATAGGTTGGAAAGGTCCTTAACTCAAGAGCTACTATAAACAAGTTCTATCCAATAATAAAGGAAGCTTGTTCTAACGGAAAGGTAACTATTGAGATAAAATGAACAAGGTATCAGGAACATGGCGCGAGAAGATTTAGTATTCAACCGCGTGTCTCGCGTTTTTAAGCGGTTAGGTTCTTACCTGGGTATAGTATTTGCAATAGGGTGAAATATCCACAGGTGTACTAGGGTTTGTAGCCCAAACATTAGTTTATTCGGCTAGTATCTATGGAGTATCTATTTATATACAAGGTAAGTTTGGTGAGATAAAAACATATTTAAAAGAATATTTAACTAATAATGAAAGCAATTGTGATGTAGTAGATAATAAGCAAAATAAAGAACAACTACAAAACGCTGCTTAATGCCATTTGCGGGCTTCTAATAGCCTTTTGTGTATCGTTTGGTATATTCTACCACAACAAAGCTAATAGGCTCTCAGAGGAGCTTAAAATGGCTAATAATAACATTGAAGCCTATTAGGATGCCTTGAATGGTACCTAGTAGGCTTCTGGTGTTTTAAGGCTAGATATGAAAAAGCTTAAAGATTACAACGATAAGCTTGTGTAGTAGTTGGATTCTGTGTGTAAGACAGAAAAGCTAAAAAGTAAAGAAATTTAGGTAGCAGCAACTTAGAAGTAGATTATAAACGTTAATAAGAGTAAGGGGGTAGGGGGTGATATTATAACTATACTTAAAGACTCTGTTTACAAGGATAGCTTACAATATAACAACTTAACTAAAGTATACTATACAATCGGTAAAGATAGTGTTAATATCAAGTTAGATGTATAGAACACTTAGTACCTCTACGTTTATAAGCATAGAGAGTATAAAAACAAAAAGAACTTCTTTAAGAGATTGATAACATTTGATTGGAAAAAGAAAGATGTGTATAAATATAAAATACATAACACGAATGATATACTTAAAGAAGACAGTATAAGAATAATAGAAGCGATATGAAAACATTCTCAGCTCGTACATTGATAGATGACATACTTCTTATTGTACGAAATAACAACATAAGTGAGAGTGAGGACATGTCTAGGGATTAGATCTTGTCTTGGATAATGTAGTATAAAGCTTATTTGTCTAAGAAGGAAGATGATAAAGATTCTGAGACAGGTGATGACGAAGATCCAGATGATAGCTAGTTATCAACTATTGGGCCACTTGAACTTATAGACGATCCGACTCCTGGATCAGAGGACTCTTGTTGCTGTTGTTGCGGTAAACGAAAGAGAACAAAAAATAAGTTGTATACAATGGAGGATAGCAGCGACGACATAGTTAACGTTACTGATGCTAGTGGTTGTGTTATATAGGTTATGAGTAAATCTAGAAAGCACTATCATAACTTTAGAAGGTATACATATAATGAGCCTATGTGCTGGTTTGACGACCAATATATATACGTTGATGGTAATGGTTCGGAAAACTTTAAATACATATACGTTACAGGAATATTTGACCCAACACAAACAGCTGGTAGTGAAGACGAAATAATGATACCTGGATGGATGATACCAGATATAAAGAGAGCTATTATGACCAATGAATTAGCGTTTATGCTTAAGAGGCCTAGTGATGATAGCAATAACTCAACATTAGCAAGTGTTAAACCAAATGGTCCTCAAGATAAGGAAGAATAAGAAAAGCTACACAATAGCTGATATATATAGAGACTACATTAAAAAGAACGATGTAGAGCTTAATTACGCGCGATATAAGCGCATTATAGACGAATTTAATAAAGTTGTCAAGGAAGAGATTTTAGAGCGCTCATAGCCCTTTAAAATGCCTTATGGGCTAGGTACTATATGCATAGTAAAATATAAACCAAAGAGTTACTCTAGTTAGTCATTATCTACAGATTACAAATCAACTAAAGAAGTAGGTAAGAGGGTTTATCATTTAAATGAGCACTCTAATGGATATAAGTATAGATTATATTGGTCAAAAATACCCAGGATGTTTTCTGATAGATATAAATACTAGCTATGTATGGTTAGGGAAAACAAAAGGCGCCTTGCTCAACTTATATTTAATAAACAAGATTATATAAATATAGATGATATACAAATATACAAAATGTGAGTCAGTTATAGCTAAAATTATGGCTGACTCAAACATGCAAGAAAAGAACATACGTATTACAGATATACGAGAATGGATCTTTGAAGCTGTTGAAAAAATTGGTGCCCCTGTATAGTATGTATAGAAGGAGTCTGGTGAAGATTGCGTTCCAATATTTGAAATACACGAACATCAAGTTCCGATACCAGAAGACTTAGAATCATTGACAACTGTAGCCTATTCAAACAATGGAACAAATTGGGTATAGGCACTAAAAGATGAAAGTTCATTTAAGTCTAAAGCCAATACAAAGCATATGCACCACTATAATCCAGAATAGCCTGCTGGAGCAATGCTTGCTACACATAGATCACAGCTTTTAGGAATTAATGGTAGTACTGCACTAATGGATGCTATCATAGATCATAAAGTAGATGTTCCTACATACTGGATTAAACCAGGTTGGATAGTCTTTAATAAAGATAAAGGTTTTGTTAAATTGTCATATAAGGCAATAGCTACAGATGAAAGAGGTTATCCACTTATTCCAGACTTGGCTTCATATTAGGAGGCTATATACTGGTATGTAATGATGAAGTTAAACTTTCCGAAATTCCTTAGAGGATCACTTGGAGGAAAAGCTAGATATAATTAGAACACATATTTCTACATATAGTAGCAGTGGAATTTCTACAGGAACTAGGCTTATGCTGAGGCAATGATGCCAAACGAAAGCGAGATGCTTACTATTAAGAACGAGTGGACCAAACTTATACCAGAGTGGGATGATGACGAAAACTTCTTCAATAACACCGGAAAGAAATAGTTGAACTTTAACGATTATTGCTATGGATACTAATACTGAACCACAAATTAATAGTTTCGCAGGAGGATTAAATAGTGATGATGATCTCTCTGTTGTAGCTACAAACTAGTATATTGATGCTAGAAATATAAAGATATCGTCGTACAGAGGTGGAGAAGGTAGAGATAATAGACATGGATCATTAATGCCGGTCTAGGGTGTAAAGCTAGCTGGATCATTTGCTGATGATGGTAACAAAGTTGTTGCTACTGGTTCAATAAGGGACTACGGAGTAGTTGTTTGTATTGATGAAAATGAAAACAAACTTAAGGTCTATAGTTTTAAAAATACAATAGGCGGAACAGTGCACGACTAGGACTTCAATAATATATAGGACAGTAGGCTTGTTGTAGATGCACAATTATTACCTTTAGATGAAGAAGAGAAGTATCCAGATGTATTTGATATTTAGCTTAATTATGAGAGCGAAAACAATATTAAGTTATACTTAGCTGATTCTATACATCCGATAATGGTTTTTAATATAAATAGAGATGACAGCTTAATATATAGAGAGCTTGATAAATGTTTATCTTATCCAGAAGCTGTTTGCAAACCACCAGTATTTGAAGAGTATGTACCAGGAAAAATAGAATTTGGCGTTGTAAGTTATTGTTATCAGTTATACAATAGATACGGAATACATACTGGAGCATCTATACAATGTCAGCAAATACCAATTGGCAATTATGATTTCGATAACAAATATGTAAAATGCGGTGGCAAATAGGGTGCGCAATCAAATTGTGGAGTAAAAATATCTATACAGATTCCTAGTAATTATTGGCACCTTGATTACATTAAAGTATTTAGAGTACAGTATACGCAAAACGGATAGATGCCAATAGTGTCTGTAATATATGATGCTAAAGTAAACTTTAATGAACAAGATTCTACATAGTTGATTATAAATGATGTTGGTAATGATCCAATAGAACATATCAGCGTTGAAGAACTAAATTCATTACAAGGCGTTAGAATAATACCTAATTCATTAGCATCTAAAGATGGCTTTCTGTTTGCAGCAAATACAAAGACAATACAGACTACTATTAAGGATTTCGATAAATGGGACGCTAGAGCGTTTAGATTTAATTACGAAAACATCAGCACTGTAACAGACGTTAATGGTGGTAATGTATTTACAATAAATGCACAAGACAACGACATAGAAGACGACTCTGTTATAGTCCCTCCATTTGACCATGATTGTTATGATGGTACTTATAATAACATAAATAAAGAAGCTTCATTGTATCGTTCTAATTTTGTATTTGATTCAAAACATAGATGGGTTGGAGGATCTGGTAAAAATATAGAATGGAGATTTATTATTTGTCCATAGGTAGAAGATTCTTGTGTAAAAGAAAATAATACAAGAAAGATAGGAACACTGTACAATTATTCTCAAAAAGAAAACGTATAGCAGAACAATGTTTTCTACATCGATAAAGATTTTAAGCCATCTGAAATAGAGAAAGCAGATTTTGATCCTGGAATAAATAATAACACATGGTTGATAAAGTCACTTAGACGAAACGAGATTTATCGTTATGGAATTGTTTTGTATGATAAATATTGTCAAGCTTCGCCAGTTAAGTGGATCGCTGATATAAGAACTCCAAACGCCACTGAAGATGGTTTCTAGTTGATGTCATCAAATACTATCGTTAATGGTAAACGTTACGAACTAGTTATTAGAAATCTGGGAATACAGTTTATGATAAAAAGCTTACCAGAAGGCTGTACTGGTTATCAGATAGTTAGATGTGCTAGACACGAATCTGATATTGCTACAATATCACAAGGTGTGCTTAGTTCTCCTGTGTCTAATGCTTATAGTAGACAGTATGAGGCAAATAGCAATGACTATTAGGTAACCAAATACCACATGTTTTGTCCAACCGGATTTTTGACAACAAATAAGTTTATAGAAGGATACAATTCACATAATTAGCTTGTTGGTGACGGAAAGGATAGCGCATCCCAATGCATGACAAACATAGATAATGATAAATTATTGCAATTTGTTTCAAAAGAAATTTGTTATCAGCCGGAATCATTCAAACAATTTACAAAAGACAAAAAATATTATTTGCAAAAATAGTCTTTTTTATTTGGAGCTAGGGGCGACTACAAATTCACTGATGACTAGTATGATTCACCTAAGAATGGAAGTACAAATACAGATTATGGAAAGTTAATTGGTTTTGACAAAAGGGGAAATTTTAAATTTGTAATACCATGTATTTCAAACTGTGCTGTAGAATTATTTACCGGACCAAATAATAATGGTGATGCAACAGGAGAATTTTACGTTAATGATCTAACTATAAAAAGGACCAAATATGATAGCAAAACTAGTGAAATATGCTATTTAGATGCGCCATATAATCCAAGCTATTTTTATAAAGTAAATCCTTGGTCTCATAAAAACAAGGGATTAACAATGATTGGTTTTGAACCAGATGTAGCTTTAGTTGGTGGACTTGGATACGATAGGCCGTATTCGTACTCATTAATAAAAGATTGCATTTTAAATTTTGATAGACTATATAACAACGACGATTAGTCCGCTGATAAAAGAAAGGAAAAATCTGGCAAATTTATAATATAGAAAGCCTTTGCTTATATAAAATTGTACGAACAGAGTGCTGGGGTATAGAATTTCTTAAATGGTACTTCTGAATCTTTTGATGATTTGTTTGGAAAAGTTTTGATAAATTATATACAAGACTTTTAGTTAGTTGATCAAATAAAATGGGATTAGGTGTTCAAAAGAAATTTTAACAAAAATGATGATGAACAAGCTTCATCAAAAGCTTACACTAATTATTCAGTTTCTGCTGGTGGTGTGCTATTTACAAATATGGTTACCGGCGGAATTTGCAATGATACTAATAGCAATATATTTGAATCGTTTGGTAATTATAATGGTGGATTTAAAGGCGACGGAACTGGTACACACGGCAATAAAAATGTATGTTTTGGAACTGGAGGAAAATGTTTGTTATTAAGTTGTTATTATAAAGAAAAAGGTACAGCTGGTGCATTTTCTTATTATTATCCTTAGAATGGCAATTATTACGACAGCTTTAAACAGGAGGCACATTAGATAGAGTCTAACGAGACTGGTACAATTTTAAAAATAGTTAGACCAACTTTACTTGGAACATACCTAACTAATCTTAGATAGCAAATAACTCCTTATGGCGGATATTCGTTTACAAATAGACTTACAAATATATATTACGGAGATGGTAACTATTTCAAGTCTAAAAACAAATGGAATACAGTATTTGATGGAGATTGTCATGTAGAAACATTCGAGTATACATCTATGCACAAAGTGTACGGTGCTTATACAAAGGGCGGAAAGGATGAGCTGTAGTTCCCTAATACTCATATGATAACATACTCTATACCAACAGAATCAAATATATGGTGTAAATTCCAACACGGATGGACATTTAGTTCTAATGCAAGAGATAATTATGCGTCTTTTATACAGTCTGAACCATGCGAAATAACAGAAGCTTATGTACAGAAGGAGCCAGAATATGTTTACAATTCTGTATATAGCGTATAGAATACAAGTGTTCCTCTTGCTGTATATGATGACCTCAATACGGAAGACTATAATAAGACTATAGATACAAGAGTATATTATTCTGATTTAAAATAGAATGATGAAATTATAGATAGTTGGTGTAAATTTAGAAGCTCTAACTTTATAGATGTTGATTAGGAGTATGGTCCTATAACTGATTTATGTACATTTAAGAATGTTCTTACGTTTTGCCAGGAACAGTCATTTGGCGTACTCAGTGTAAATGATCGCAGTGTTGCTACAGACAATTCTGGACAAAATATAGTACTTGGAACTGGAGGGGTACTTGATAGATATGACTACTACAGTAATACTTACGGAATGCATAAACAGTAGTTTTGTGTAGTATGCACTACAGGTGGTTTGTATTGGTTTGATAGTCATAATAATATAATTTGCTTATTTGACGGATAGAGAGTAGTATAGCTTTCAAAGCAGTGCAAGGTATAGAATATACTGAACAAGTATAAAAAGAATGATAACTTTAAAGTATTCTATAATAATAGATATAATGAAGTTGTGTTTAACGTTTTGGATAATGACATGCAAATCGTGTACAATGAAATGCTTGGAAAATTTACATCGACATTAACAATACCATTCGATGGAGCTATATAGTTCTTTAATGGAGAATATCTTGTAAAGAAAAACGATACTGTATGCTTATATTAGTACGACTACCTTGATGGATCACCTAAATCAACGAATCAGAAATTACTTTCAAGTTACGTTAAATACGTTGTTGCTCAATAGCCGCTTGTTACAAAGGTGTTTGATAATCAAGAAATTGTTACATATGAAAACCTATAGTTACAGGATGCAATACGTGACGATGATGACTACTTCTCAAAGAATCATAAATATGTATGGCAAACAGAGTCTTAGAAAATAGAAGCTAACTTAGAATAGCAGATAACACTTAGAGAAAATAATCATAGATTTGCCATACCTAGGGCTGATGGATTATTTGGCAATAGAGCTAGAGGCAAGGTCATGATTTGCAGTATAGAAGATATTAAACCAAATCCAGCTATGGCAATACAATATATAATAACAAAATATAGATAGTCATGGAGCTAAAGTAGAGAAAGAAGATAAACAATATACCAAAATTCAATGATGGTATAGACCTATCAAGTAGTGTAAATGGCATTGGTGGTGACATTACTGGTTTAAACACATACAAACAGCAACTTACATCTGTTCCAACAAGAATAGAAGTAAATGGAATGAGAACTCCTGGAAAGTTATCGCTTAGTTCTGGTGGAGGAGGAATAAGTGCTGGTGCTGTAACAGGAGCCGTTAATGGCACAATAGGAATGATACAAGGATATAATTCCATGTAGGACGCAGTAAAAGGATCAAATGAGCTTATGGCTTATTCTGGACAAAGAACAGACTAGACATTCGGTGTAAACTATCAAGCGCAGAATGATATCAACAGACAAAAAGCAATGGACGATATATCTAAGTCGAACAAGAACGCAACATTAGGAATGGTTGGATCTGGAGCCGCTGCAGGAGCTGCTATTGGATCTGCCATACCTGGCGTCGGTACGCTTATAGGAGGAGCAGTTGGAGCTATAACTGGATTATTCGGAGGCTTGTTTGGAAGTAAAAAGGCTAGAGAAAGATAGCGTAGAAAAATATTTAATGCGCAATAGAAAGTTAATCTTGTTAATTAGGTTAATCAATCATCAGCTGCAACAGAAGGTCTTACATAGCAATATTATTTAGATAATGGTAACACGTATGATGATGTATTATACGCCAACCGAGGAAAAGATTTAATAAAACCAAGATATGTTAAAAGGAAATAAAGTATGGACACCTAATGGATATTAGAGTGGTCCTGTAAATAGTTTAGTTGGCAAAGGTGAGTCCATTATAGATTATACTAATGGAACAGGGACTCTTGTAACCAAAGGAAAGGTTGGAGTTGATAATTAGCCTAGCTCTGTTAGCGCAAATGATAGTAATGTTATAGCTGGTAACGATATAGACTGGAGTAACGGCATGAAGTTTTCTGACCAAGTAGCACCATTAACAGCAAAACTTTAGATGTATAACAACATTGAAAAAAGAGCTGGAAAGAAATCTGAACTTAGCTCTTTATCAAAGTAGACTATGGAACTTTAGAAGAATCAACTGGATCGCGCTAAAGCTCCTATTTTATAGGCTATGAAGAATATTACAGATAGACAAGAGAAATAGCATTAGATCGAAGATTACGCTTCCTAGGTTAAGCATAATTGTGGAAAAGATAGATTTGATAAAGGAAAAAGTTTCTTGAAATCCTATACAACAGGCGGAAAAGGAAAGGTATCAAATCTTATGCTTGATACAGGTTATGCTTTACCAGCACTACTTGAAACATAGATGCTTAATCATTGGCGTAGAGAAAACCCTGTAATGCCAAATATATATGCAGCTAATAGATATGCACCAATGGCTTTACAGACTATGGCTGGTAACAGAGTATCAGCTAATCCTATTCTCGAAAAGTTATACGCACAAGATAGACAGGCTGCTTATTAGCTCGCTAATTCTGGAGGTTATACAGGTGGCCAAAGATAGGCTAATAGAGTAGCTTTAGCTTTAGGTAATTAGAGAAACGTTGCTGATGCACTTATGAATGTGCAAGAAAAGAATGCCGCATACAGAAACGCTTATGCTGAGATGGCTGCTAGACTTGGTGATAGCGACGCACAGAGATTACAGCAGTCTAACCAATATGGATGGGATGCTTATAATAGAGCAAACGGCGCTAAGACTAAGGGTATTGAAACACACTTATCTAATCTTGGCCTTATTGGTCAGAAATGGCTGTCACAGCGCATTAAAAATAAGCAGTATGGAGACATACTTGGTATATATCAGCAGGATGTAGATAACAGGAAAGACGCATTAAAAGCAATATATGGTATAGGCACTAATACCACAAATGGTACAAAAGGTGCATCAACGAGCGGATCTGTCCCTATCGATTATAAAAATATAGCTCCAGGTTGGACACCTGGTAAGTATTAGTTATTTTCTGGATCACCTAATGTACCTTATTAGGACACAGGAATAAACAGAGGAGTGCTTGATCTTAAATATGGTGATTATTCTTTAAATAATTTAAAAGCACCATATGGAAAATACTGGTATATAGATCCAGATAAAGTTGCTGATTCCGCAAAGTATACAAGAAATTGGGCTAAATCTAAAGAGTAGTATCAAAGAGGTGCATTTGGAACACCTGAGAGAATTAATTTCTCTAGTGATTATACTGGTGGATTTGGTCCAAATGGATTGTTTACACCAGTGTGGGCAGGAGGTTTGTTTGATTATAATCCATATAGCATAACTAGTTTAAGATTAACGAAATGATAGGAATGTATGATGAGCCAGTAGCGGTGCCTATAATCGACCTACTGGATAGCAGTATGATGTCGTAGTACATTAATGCTGCAAGAGAACAATATAATTAGGCCGTACAAGAACAGAAGGAGTTCGCTAAGGAATTCGGTGAGTTATATGGGCCTAATGCTAATGTAAATAAAGAGTTTTACGATATTACAAGGGGAGCCGTTAATAAGGGATTAGATTATCTCTATTAGAACGGAATAGATCCTCTTAGGTCAGCAGAAGGTAGAGCGTATATAGCTAAGATTATTAGAGAAAGACCATATGCAGAAATAGCTAATCTTAAAGCCTAGAATGAGTCAATGAAGACTTATTAGAGATATAGAGCAGAGGCTATGCGCAATGGTACATATGATCCAGACTTTGAGAAGTTTGCACTTGGTGGTAAGACTCTTGAAACATGGGATCCATCTACAGACGGAATGTGGACTAGAGAAGCTCCTTCTAAATATTCTAGTCTCAAGGACTGGACAAGCAACCTGTTTGACAACATGTAGCTTGAATACGATCCAGAGCTAACAAAACAAGCTGGTGGAATGTATCAAGTATATTCTAAATCTCCAAAGAAGATGTAGTAGATTCTTGATGCAAATATAAAGGATATGATAAAATCTGACCTTGGTAGATATTATCTAAACATGTATGGAGGCGATATAGATGCGCTTAAAGATGATATTGTTAATCGTAACAGAGAGTATACACAGATTGATAGGCGTCCAGATCAAGTTTAGATACATCTTAACGATTAGCAGTTCTAGGCTAATGAGGCTAATAAAAATAGGCAATTCCAGGCTAGCCTTGCCGCTCTTAAGCATAAGTGGGATCAAGATGACGCAATACTTAAAGCTAAGCTTAGTGGTTCTAGTGCAAATGGACAACAATCTCCATTGTAGTGGTCTACTAGATCTGAAAGAACATCATAGAGATAGAAGGATAATCAAGTAATGACAAACTTATTTGACACAATGCAGAGAGCGTCTAAATATTGGAAAGATAGAGCAAACAATACAAAACTTTCTGCAGCGTAGAGAAAACAGGGAAGAGATCACGCTGCATGGTGGGATAATGCCATTAAGCAGGCTGAAGCTAATCCTAACTCTCTCATGAAGAATGGACTTGTACAGATTGACGAATATGGGCAATATTAGCCATCTAGAAGACTCTTAAATGCAGATGGATATGCCAGCTATACAAATGTTGGAACATTTAATGATCCTAAAAAGCTCGCTTAGGCTGCAGATAAACAGTATAGTGGATACATGTACAAGCCAACTGGCGGTTCTGCTGAACATAAGGTTCTTTTAAATAAGTTTGCAGGAACAGAAAAACCATAGCAATTTGAACTAATGCAGAATAAGCACCTTGCTGTAAATCTTAAAGATTCTAACTTAAGATATTCTCCGATCAGAAGAATAAATGTTACAGGCAACAAGAGGCTTAGATATGATACCACAATGCGTAAGTTTGATAGATGGCTCAAGAGTGGATCTGCTGGTAGAGGTGCACTTGTAAATGAGGATCTTAATGCTGGATGGATACCGGGCAAGCGAAAACAGTTTGATATATCAGGACATGTTACAATTACAGGTAAACAATTTAGTGATTTCTGCACATCAATTGGAGCTAATTCTGATAACGATAAAGCAAGAGTAGCATCAGAACTTGGTCTTGATGCATTTGATGCAGCATCTAAGCCTGTAACAAAGAAAGAAAAGGTTGGATCTGCTACATATTACCAAGTTCCTATGACTAGAACAATTCAGAATAATGGTGCATTTAAGATAAGAGATATAAATACTGATATAAACAAATAGGAATTCGGATCTAGTAATGCATTTAAGATGGCTAATGATGCACAAAATTCTTCATTAATGATAGATTAATAAAATATTATGGCAAATAAAAATAAAAAGACGTTTACATACAACTAGGCGTATAGTAGAGGAGCTTAGATAGCGTAGGATTTACAGCGTAGTATAGCACAGAGAAGTGCTGACTACGCAGCTCCTTATGTTGAGGGGAGTATGGGCGCCTATACAGATGTCAGTGATTTTAACAATATGACATTCCCTGCGTATACTACGCTGGATAAACAGGGTAAAGCTGTTGTAAACCCAGAAGAAAGCAATAGTAGTTCTTTTGGTGATTTCCTTTTAGGAGATTCTTGGGACTTAAGTAAAATGAAAGAGAGATTGGACAAATTCTCTTTCAAAGATATGTATAGACTTACATTTGAGAAAGGATATGGAGCCTATGTAGACTCTAAAGAAAAAGAACTTGATGATGTTACTTTCCAATAGAGTTCTCTAAAAGTAGCTTAGGACTACAATAATCTTCTAAAACAGAGAGAAGATCTCATAAATCAATATAAAGCCTTTAAGAGTCATGGATATGCCTCAAAGGAATAGACTAGACAATTACAGGATGCTATTATAAAGGTAGATGATCAAGTTAAGAAATACCAGGATTTCTTTAAACAACATAAGAATGATGACGTATTTTTGGATTTGTTCTACGATACAAACAAAGCTGGTGCTAGCGATTATTTAGCTGCTCTTAAAGATAATACATTAGTTACTCATTAGTAGTTTAATACCAACGGTATTATTGGTACTATAAATAATGCATTAAAATACACGGCTGGTACATTATCTGAAGGCCTTGAGAATATAGCGCTTACTACATAGAATGCTATAGGCAAGGTTCTGCCTTAGGCAATTGGTGGCGATAAAAATGGAACATTTATTAAACGTGCAATAAAGAGTGGTACTAGTAATTACGATAATTTGTTTGAAGGATATTCAACAAAAAATGGATCACAATTATTGTAGACAAAGATAAATGCCTTAAAAACTGATCTTGACAGAGAATAGAACAAGAAGGAGATTTCGTTAAGATCAGCCATAAATCAATACAAGAATGGTAACTGGTTATTTGATCCTAAGAAAATAAATCCGGAATTTAGAGATCTTTAGAATCAGAATAGAGGCGGTTTAATTGGCTCTATTATAGACCCTACGCAATGGGGTTATTCTATACCAGAGATAGGTACATCATATAGTGATGCTGCAAGTTTTGCAGGAATGATAGCAACTAATGCTGGTGGTGCGTTAGCTACAAAAGCAGCTGTTAAATTCCTTACTAGAAAGATTCCTGGATTAGGTGCAGTATTAACTGCCGAAGATATGGCAAAAGCTTTTAATTCTGCAGAAAATGCAGAGCAGGTTGCTAATGCATTAAGTAGAGTGGAATTGGCTAAAAACGTAATAGGTGGATCTACTGCTGCAGCTGGAATGTATTGGACAAAACAAATGCGCTAGTCAGAGACTAACGGCGAAGCTATAAATGCTTTAGCACAAAGAGTTTTAGATTCTTCGTATAAAACAGATGTAGATTTTAACAAGGTGTTTAATGCCGTCGATTAGTATTCTAAGCGTATAGGCGTAGATTCAAAGGATCTTGATTAGCTTGAAAAAGTAAAGCTCGCATTAGCTTACAATATACCTACAGGTGATGCTAACTTCGATAAGATTAAAGTAGACTCTAGAAAGGGTTTAGCTAAGCTTATAAATGATAATAACGCAATGGCGTTTGAAGATTATTTGCAAGCTTTACCTTTTATGGATTATACTAGAGGGGTAATATCTAAGGCCGCTAATAATGTGTTTTCTAAAGCTCCAAAGATGTACATACAGGATTAGGTGCTAGACAAGGCTACAAAAGCTGCTGCTACCGGAGTTATAGATAATGCTATAGATAGAGTAGCTATGAGCAAATTTAGCAATATAGGTGATAGGCTCAAATTTGTTCATGGTTCAAAATATCTTGCAAAGAAATTTGAAAGAGCATTCCCTCTTGCTACATCCGAGGCCCTTGAAGAAGGTAGACAGTAGTTACTTACATCTAGATTTGGAAGAGGAGAATATGATGATTACTCAACAGGCGAGTCTTCTTTTTATTTGCCAAGTGTATTTGATAATCAGTTCTTAAACGCAGATGCTGCAGCAGCTTATCTTGGAATATCATCTGGAGACCCAGATAACGGAGATGCCGAGTTAAGGAGATCTATGGAAATAGGAGCTATGACAGGATTGCTTTTCAGAATTCCTCATAATGTTAAAAATCTATTAGCTCCATACAAAGAAGGTAGTACTAGCCCTTTTAGTTCAAGCGATAAGTATAGTTTAAGAAATACTATAGCACAGCTTAGAAATGATAACGTTATTCGTAGTATAGCTGCTAATAATTATCAGCTTGCACAAGATAATGATCATGTAGGAATATTCTTTGACGCATTTAGTAGAGCTGGCGTAAATAAAGATAGGCTATAGACGGCTCTTGATGACATGAAAAAGTATAAGGGTTCTTTGTTGCAAGACGGCTCAGATAGTTACATAGAGAATGACAAAGAGCTTCTTAATGCTGCATGGTTTGCCTATAATAACAAGAACCTCGAACAGTCTATGAAAGATCTAAACATTTCTAGAAATAGCGAGGATCATAAACAGCTCGTACAAGCAGCAACTAGAGTCATGATAGACTCTAATAATGCAGCAAAGGATTCCGAGAAAGCTAGAAACAACATTGATTCTATAATAAATAAGACTATACAGGATTACGAGAACGCTACACAGGAGAATAATCCAGCATTGTTTAATATTATTAATAAAATAAAGCAGGACTACCAGAAGTTTAATGAATCTATAAACGCTAGAAGAAATCAATTCAAGAACTCTGAAGAAGGAAAGAAAGCTGGTCAAGAGTGGATCGATAAGAACGAAGCTTATTATGAAGATGATGCACAAAGAACACCTTTGGACAAGGCTATCGAAAACGCAATGAATGAGCGTGATGAGTTCAAGGTTGATCCAGAGAAAGAATACACATAGTCTAGACTTGAATCAATATTTAGCTATAGAGAGTACAAGGCGGCTTAGAAGTTGGCTAAAGATTTAAAGGATCAAAAAAGAAGACTTTAGTTAATATCTAACGAAACAGGAACAGATATCAATACCGATAAGCTTACCGGTATGATCGATTACCTTGACAAGCTTATATAGAACAGAAAGGATAAGGTATAGAATTCTAAGGAAATATTAGCATACAATGAAAAGGTTGATTTGTTAAATGCATCTATAAGCGACAAGAAGAAATAGCATAAAAAGATAACATATGACTCAATCTTTAAAGATTATCAGGACTTTGATAACCAGGATGAGGTAGATAAGGCTTATTAGGCATTTCTCATAAATGATGCTTTATTTAACGTGTTAAAACCTATGTCTGTAGCATTTACTACTGGATAGGTTGATCCTAGATCAGTATATTTTTCCAGAAGAGAATAGAATTGGAGCGAATTGTCAGACGAACAAAAGTCTGAGTTCACAAAAAAGGTATATGGTTTATATCAAGAGCAAGGTAAACAAGCTCCAACTGAAGCGTAGATCAGAGCAGCATACTTGAATGAGCAGAACAAGAAAAGAAAAGCTATAAAAGAATTATCTAAGAAATATGCAGAGCTAAGAGATAAGATCGAAGGTAATGATGATATATCTAATATGAGCATGGATGACATTGCTCGTCTTACTGATATGGAAAGAGAGGCAGCTAGAGATCTTATTAGTTCGGTTCTTGCTGACAAAAAGAATCGTATGCGTATAGCTCGTAGAGAATGGGATCAAGATAGACCACTTACACCAGATGATGTTTAGCAAGCCGAAGAAGGTACTGCTGATGAAGAAGTAACTTAGAGAATTGAAGATCTTGCTGGCGAGCCTAAGAGTCCAGATGTTGAGAAAGAGGCTGAAGATATGAATGTTTAGCCAATGCCACAGGATAAATCTGTGCTTGGTACATCCGAACTTGATGCGGCTATGGATAATTCTCAGCAAGGCTCTACAGAAAATGAAAGAAATCTCGAAGATGCCTTAGGCATGAGTCCTACTGAAGATAAATAGCAGTAGAAGCTTAGAGAAAAACAATAGAAATAGAAAACCAAAGAGGAATAGCAATCTGGTTCTACTGATTTTACAGATGAAAAAGATGATGACAATAATGGTGAATTGCCACCGGTACCAGATAATGTAACAATTAATGGAGATGGAACGGTAACCGTAAAGCCAGAGAAGTCTCAAGAAGCTTAGCAAAATAGTACAGATACTGGCGTTTAGGACAATACAGACAAATAGCCCGAACAGTAGGAAGCGCAAGAAGATTAGGAACAAGAACAGGAAGATGATGATTCTCCAGACTTGACTCCAGATAAGAAGACTGCTGATACTGGTCTTAATGTTGAACAAATTAAGGATGATCAGGACTTTCCTGACGATAATCCAGAAGACAGCAACGATGATATAGATCAGGTTCCTTAGAAAGAAGGTAAAACTGCGTAGGTTCTTGATCCCAAAGATATAGATACAGAAGATACGCTCAATATAGAAAATCCTTTAGAACATGAAGAACCAGAAGTATTACCTAAGAAGTACGATGATAACGGAACCTTAAATATAGAAGATCTTCCAGAAAAGCTGGATGTAGACATATAGAGTGAATCTGATACTCTTAACGATATGGACAATCCAACTGAGTCAACTGATACATCTGTAGCATACGACGATAGAAAACCTAAGCCATGGGCTGTATAGGAGTCTGAGGACATAGAAAGAAGGTATGCTGATCATACATTCTTCTATAGACCTGATGCAGAAGAACCTATGAAGATAAAGGTTAATGGAAAGGATGTTAAGTTACCAGAAGGATGTACTATTGGTACTGGTGCAGAGCTTGCACAGAAACTTACATAGAAAGGATGGTTTGAAAAAGCTGATAAGTTCTATGTTGTATCGTAGATGCAGAAATACTAGGAAGGAAATATTGGTGACGAAAGAGATGTGTTCACAGTATCTTTAGCCATAAGAGATGGTAATAAAATATACTTCTCTGCACTTAGGGCATTAGGTCAGTATCATGATAACTACAGGAAAACAGATGTTGACCTTTCTAGTGAACTTGCTAACAAATTAAGAGTTATAGGTGTCGATATGGGCGCTTATACTACAAATCTACTCGAAACTGTAAAATCTTATTACTTATCACATAATAATATTAGCTAGGATTTGTTAGAAAATGACGATGAGTTAAATAAAGCGGCAATATATTGGTATAACACATTGTATAAAACAGATCCTGAAAACTTTAACAATATATTTATACTATTAGACGATATAGCCAGAAAAAAATCTGCGTTGCCAGGTAAAACTCCTTTAACGAATAATTAGATAGCACAGCAAATCTAGAAGTTAAGAGATAATAGAAACGCAATAATTGAAGCATATTGTACATTTAAAGATGGTAAATACATAATTCCATAGACTATTAGAACTGATATCAAGCCACAAGAAGCTAGTATAAGTAATGGTAAAATACAGACTAGACCAAAACTTAAAGATGGACTTGTTGATTTTAGACCACTTACAGAAAAAGATTTAAATCTTGGCATTCCTTCTGATCCAGAAGAACTTACAATGAAGCTTGAGAATGGTGCCATAACACTTGGCTATGGTACTGGAGTAATGGCTGATGAAGGTAACAGATTCCTTATTCGTAATCTATATAATCCTTCTGGAGACACAATAGATGGAATTGGTTTGTCTGGTAAATTATACTTTACAATAACTGGCCCTAGTGGATAGGTTGTTCCTATAATGCTTAGAGAAGAAAGACTCAACTAGGTTTAGGATAAAGATGGAAAGATGTAGTTTATTGATCCTGTTAATATGTAGTTAGCTATAGATCCAAATACAGGAAAAATAAATAGAAATGCTCCATTATCTATGGCTGAGCTTATATTGTATATGGTTACCGGTAAGATTAATCCAGAAGAATTTGAAGGAAACTAGGGACTGATTGCAGATTTGCTTGCGTTAATTGTTCATACTACATTCGCTACTAAAGCTGATAAAAAGCATCCTTATTTAGCTTCTAAGTAGTTCTATTTCGACGATGAGAAGAACTAGCTTGTGTTGACTCGACCAGGCACTAGATAGGATTTAAGACTGTCTATGGATTAGTTATTTGGCGATTAGTCAGAGAAGACAAGAAGGTCTACTATTAGATACATAGCAAACAATTTACACTGGAATACAGATAAAGAAGACATGGTTGAACATTTTAATAAATCTATGCCTAAATTATCTGCGTTCTTAAGATAGTATTTTGAGGATAATCCAAAAGCTAAGTCATATAAATTCTTTGGTCTTAATTAGCTCGAATTTAAGAGAGATGAGTTGTTCTCTACAAACAAGAACGGTTAGCTTAATCCTAAAAAGGTATCACTTGCTGCATGGATGATAAATAATGGCAAACTTCTTACAGATTTAGCCCCACAACATTTCTATGCCCCATTTATATACTCAGACGGAGTATAGGCTTCAACAAAGAAGAAGGCTGTAGCAAAGGTAAAGAGAGAAAGCAAAAAGTAGGAGGATCCTAGTGTAATTGAGGCAGAAGCGAATATAGCAGCAAAGAGATTTACTGATGAGGCTATAAGCAGAATGCAGAGTAGATATAAAAATGATTCATAGAAACAGAAGGTTACTAAAGATGATTTCTTAGTTCTGTCTGATGAGGCTAGAAAAGATGTACTAAACAACTATAGAAAACGTGGTATATACGATATAGTTGTAATCGATGTACTTAAAGAGGATGTAGAAGGTAAATCATTAGACGAAGTTAAACGTATTATTGCATAGCATGTATAGAAATATGTAGACTACGCTAATTCTTAGGAAGGTTAGAAGTTTGATGTAAAAGACCTTACTTTTGTATCTGATACTATGCTGAAGAACATTGCAAGTAAAGGCTATGTTCCTATACTTAATGTTGGTGTGAATGGAAAACTTCATATAAATGCATAGGATCCATTGTCTATACTTCGTAATAGCAAGGTTAGACAGGATGGATATACTGGAGTATTCTCTAGATTCAAATCAAAAGGAAAGTTTAACGAGAAAGCTGCTAGAAAATGGCTTAGCGAAAAGCTTGGATTAGATGAGACTAAAGTGGTCGTTCTTGACGGTGTTCTTAAAAGCTGCGAAAATAATAAGGTATATGGTATCACAAGTCTTGCAGCAGATTATATAGATAGATAGGTAAATGGTGTTATTACTTTATCTAATTAGGCCGGATACGGTATACATTATCATGAAGCATGGCACTACGTTAACTTATTGTTAAATAACAAAGCACAGAGACTTAGATTATACGATGCTTACATTAAATCACACAACTTAAAGAATATTACATTTGGAGAAGTTGAAGAACTGATGGCTGAAGATTTCCGTAGATATGCAGAAATGCGAAACGGAAATGGAATTGTTAATATAGTCAAGAGGTTATATAACAATATACTTGATTTTATAAAGGTATCTAGAAAGAAGGATATTGTACGCAATGTATTTAACGCAATTAATAATGGACAGTACTTCGACGTACATATGGACAAAGACTCTATAAAAGAGTTTGAGAATAGGTATCCAAACGGCGTAGCTTCAGCAGACTACTATGTTCCTACTGTAGACCAATCTACTCTTGATAAGCTTGAAGGAATAAAGGATTACCATACATTCTATCAGTGTGGTGTAGCATTGGCGTAGAAATTGTTGAGTGATTACGGTTTTAAAACTCCAAATGATATTAATAGCAAAAAAGTATCCAAATTCAATGATCTTATTGAAGATTTAAAGAATAATAACGAGTTCGAATCAGATCCATTAAAGCAATCTATAATAAACGACATTTGTAACAATCCTAAGGCTTTCGAAGGTATTGTCGCTAATGTATTTGCCCAGTATGGAATAAAGGCTAATGTGAAAAAGTTCTCTTAGATGGATGAGACTAATGATCTTACGAATAAAGATTCTATAAATGATGACGATTAGTCTAGAGATATTGGCGATAGAGCAGATAATACTTGGGATGTAATGTAGTTATCTATAAGCAAAAAAGACAACGTAGCATTTAGAGCTAAGCTTTTCTTAAGTCTTATAGAAAAAGGTAAGTTTGTTCTTGATCCAGAAACAGGAGAGCGTGAGTACGAGACATAGTTTAATGATATTATTAGTGATGTTCCTTTGTATTGGAGCTATAGCGAAGCATGGAGCTCTATATTGAAGAATTTATGGATGTGTGAATCTTATGATAACATAGATCCAAATACTGGCGTATTTGCAGCCAATTCAATTAGAGGTAAGGTTAAATAGCTCGCTGATAGAAAGATGGCTTTATTTGTTGCTCTTAACGATAAGCTTGAAGAAGTAGAAGGCGATATAGAGCTTGAGAACTAGATACTTGCTACAGTAAAGAGTTCTTATAACCAGGTAGCTTAGATTTGGCTTAATGATCCAGTAGAGAAATCTATGGGCATTATGGATTTACCAGAAGACATGGTTTCGTCTGTAGTAGAAGTACCTACTGATGAGAAGCGTACGTGGGAGATAAGAAATGATAATACACTCAAAGCAAAGAGAAACTAGCCACGTTTATGGAGTTAGGAATTTGCTTCTTCTAATGTAATTGTTTCTAAAGATGGTTAGACTATTATAAACCCAGAGTATGTAGACACACTTGTAAAGATGCGCCAGGATGCCATAGATCTTTCTAAAGTTCTTAATGAACCTACTATTCAAGATTTGTCTTCGGCTTACGATGAGGCTGCTACATAGGTTGTTAAAATTCTTAATTACATGGGTATACCATTCGATAGAGAGACACTTGACGCTTATACATATTAGGTAAAGGATGAATCTAATGGTAAAAATCCTATGTTAGCATAGCTTTAGGCTTTATAGATGATGCTTGGTGGTTCTATGTAGAAGAAAAATGGCTCAAAAAATAATTACAAATGGAAGACTAATAAGTAGACTGGATCTTTATCATACTTTATTGATTTGCTTGATAAATATAAAGGTTAGCCTTATCTTGAAACTAAACAGTCAAAGAGAAATAAGGACGTTGTTACAGTTGATCAGTTGTTTGTTGGATACGGTTTAAAGACACCTATATCAAAGATGGCTGAGGTTTACGCATAGACTAACCCGTCTTCTACTGATGTAAGTATTAAAGGACCAGATGGAGCTACATTATACCCTATAAGTGAGAATAATGAAGCTTCTGATAAACTTCGTCATATAAATGATAATAAGGATGGAGTTGTTGAATAGATGATGCTATCACCATACGCTAAACATAGCTCTATTCTTAATATAGCTAGAAACGATCAGCTTGGAGATAGGCCTGGAGATAATACAAATAAGTTTAAACTTAATGCATTTGTTGGAATAAAAGATACCAGAGAGAATACTGGAGATGATTACTTTGGAATAACACCTCTTGCAGACTATATTTCAAAGATGGTTATGAAGCACAATAACATGCTTGTATTCCCTACAATGGCTGATAAAAAGACATGGTACTCTATATCTTACGATCCTCTTGCAAAGGATTCCGAAGGTAAGATATTGTCTGACGGCTTATGTGTGCACGATCTTATTACATATAACCATACAGATGAAGCAGGTAAATGGAACGCTATGCGATTCTCAGAAGGTACACTTAATAGGTTTGTTGGATATTTAAATGATGAGCTTGAATCTCTTAAACAATACTACGATAGAAAGAATATAGCTTACTTTGTAAATAATCCAGGAAGAGCAAGAGACAACTTCCACGGTAAGATTAAAGATGGCAGAATGAACATGGCCGGAAACGGTGGAATGTTCAGATATTTCTATGATGCTATAAAGATAAAGGATGATAATGGAAAAGAGATGAATCTTAACCAATATCTCGAATTCCTTTATAATAAATAGTAGGCTATAGAAAAGAACCCTGTTAAGAATGGTGGTCTTGGTACTATAAGAGAAGGCGCAAACGAACTTGATGGATTTGAACTTATAAGAAGATATATAAACGATCTTAGCGATTAGGTTAAATCAGATCCATCTATGCTCAAAGACGGTATAAACCATATGCTTATATCTAGAGTTAGTGACGAGTTTTAGACTATATCTGACGATGGCTCTACAAAGGTTGTTTACTTTGATGGTAAAACATATCTTCCTAGAGCTATACCTGTACAGATACTTGATTACTATCATAATAGATTTGGAAAGAGCGGAAGAGTATTGTCTGACTACTACGAGGACGAAGCTGGTAATGTTGCAGACTGTACATTGTCTGCAATAGCTAACAATGTAGCAAATGAAATGATCTCTACAATAGAGCTTGAGAAAGTATTTACTGGAGACCCTGCTTATTATAAATGGTAGTACAACAGAAAGGTTCTTGATAAATTTACTGTAGATGGTAGTACTGAGGAAGTAAGAAGATTAACTGCTAAAGACGCTGATAAGATTAAACGTTTAGGAGCTATACTTTCTCCAGGATAGAATCTTAGAACAGAATATTCTGATAGAGAGATACAAGAATTTAAAGACCCGATAAGCGGTAAAGAAGAGCTTAGAGGAAGTAAATATACAGTTCTTAATATAAATGATATTGTAGCTAAGTCTAAGTTTATAAATGACGTTTAGACACAGTTTGGAAGATAGATACTTGCAGACGAGATTAGATCTAATCCAGAATGGTTTGACAAGATTGTTGAAAAAGAGTCTAAAGAGTCAGGCGAAAAGCTTACAAGAGAAGGATAGATTACTAAGATGTATCTTAAAGATAATTATTATAAATCTATTCTTGATAAAGCTCCAAATAGTGTAAAAGAAGCTGTTGATATTCGATCTAAACAACAGATGTCACCATACGAAGAGATTACTGTATCAGACGCGTAGGTTTGTATTAGACCGGCTTTATATAGAAAGATTCGTATGAACCTTGGTAACTGGACTACAGAGCCAGATGAGTCTGGATATTCTGACGAGGAGGCCTATAAGATCCTTGAAACTGATGGTTCGTGGATGAGTGATCCGGAAAAAGCAAGAAAGGTTAGTAAACTTTAGCTATTCCCTCTTAAGATGACTTACTTTAGCAATAGTCCTACAGAACTTGGTCCTGGTATATTCCAGAATCTTCCTGTGTATAATAAAATGGCTATTTTCCCTATGTTTAAGTATGCTACATAGAGCACTTCTGGTAGACAGCTTTATGCCCGCATGAACAAAGAGGGCAATGAGATTGATATGATAGCATTTGAGTCAGCTGTTAAGGTTGGCGATAACCAGAATAGATATTCTCCATATAATAAAGATGTAAAGATTATAGATGGAGATATAACAACTATGGATGATGCTATTAACAATGAGTCTGACTAGTATATTGATAGATCTACAGGAGAAGTTAAAGCTAACACTACAGAAGGTAGTAAACTTTCTGTACAGGTGCAGGATCTTAATGGAATTCGTATGTAGCTCAATACTGATGCTCATGAGGCTACTGAAAGATCTATTGGTACTCAGATGTTTAAACTTGCATTCTCTAACTTATTCGATAATCTTAAGTATGGCTTAAATAAAGCAGACTGGCAAGGTTAGAGTAAGCCTTCTAGATATGGTAGAGAAATAAAGGCTGATCTTATGGCCTGCATCAATGCTATGACTATGCTTGGTATTAATAAAGTATAGGATAGATTCTATTCTTAGAACGATGAAGGTAGGTTTACTCATATCAACTAGAGATAGGTTAGAAATCTTGTAGAAACTATTGTTAAGAACAATGGCCTTGGTGTATCTGCCGAAGAGATTATTCACAATGGTGGAGTTGTAGCATCACTTATGTCTAGAAAGGTATTTGAACAAAGTGTATTCTCCGCAGTTAGTAAAGATGTAATAGATATACAAACAAAAGGAGGCTCAGCTGTTCAGCAATCTATATTTGGCTTTACAGGCTTTGATGATAATAGTGTTAAATCTTACGAAGATGGCGATTATCATCTGCTTAATGGTGGTAGAGAGATTAGATGGAATACATAGAATGGTAGTATGGAAGTTATGCTTTCTATCAATTTCTTTAGACCAGTTGTTCCTCAAGAATACCAGAAGACATATGGTATGATGAGACAATGGCTTATTGATCACGATGTCATTAATGGTAAAAAGACTGATGGATCTCAATCTCACCCTAAACCTTTTGGTATTGGCTATCGTATTCCTACACAGGGTATGTCATCTATGTTTGCTATGACAGTAGCAGATGTACTTCCTACCCAATCTGGTGATACAATAGTAGTTCCTAGAGAGTTTACTGCTCAGACAGGTTCTGACTTCGATGTCGATAAACTGTTTATTGCTACTATGTCTTACACAAATGGTGAATTAGATACTATTACAGAAGAGTAGGAGAAACAAATATCTGATATATTCTCTAGTAAGGTAAAAGGATCTAAGCAAAATGCAGTACAGAAAATTTTGTAGCAAGCTTCTTATGGAGCTATATAGAATAGATTACTCAATAATTATATTGACATCATATCTGATACAAGAAACTTTTCTAATGCACGTGCTTCTATCGATACTATTACAGATGTTATCAAGTCAGAGATTCTTCCTCACTTAAAGAGCGGGTTAAGCGAGTATAGACCATCTATGTATGAGCTTACTCCTTCATTCTAGTCTAGACGTAAGATGGAGTTCTCTACAGGTAAAGACGGTATTGGTCCATTCGCGTTGAATGTAACAAATATGGCTCTTACATAGTTTACTCATTTATCTATGAGATACGGAGATAATCAATTCGGATTCCATGACCTTGACTAGGTTCTTGGAGAAGATGGAGAACGTATTTCAGACTGGTTGTCAGCTATGGTTAATGCTCATGTGGACGTTGCTAAGGATCCATATATTTTTGATCTTAACATTAACTCTGCTACATACAATCATGTAAACTTCTTACTTAGAGCAGGAAAAGGCAAAGCAACATTCTCGTTTATTGCTTAGCCAATACTTAAGAAATATGGATAGTTAATGGGCTCTGCTAAGGGTACTTTTGGAAAGAACTTTAAGGCTGATGGAAAGTCTTAGGAACTGGACAATCATTCTCAGATATATAGTTATCTTCTTAATATAACTAGATAGAATCTTGCTAATAAGATTGGTACAAATAATTTGTATAAGACATTTAAAAAGAAGTCTGGCGGTGTATCTTATGTTCTTAATGAAGACTACGTCAAAAAGCATAGGGATGATATTATTGACGCTATTAAGACTTCGTTAAAATCTGATGGCGAAAAGAACCAGGATGTTATTAACAAGTATGCTACAGATGTATTTAATCTTATCATAAATAATGATAAAGATATATAGTGGAAAGACGCCATGAACTTTGAAAAGGGTATTTATGCTATAGAGCATGCTAATTCTACATTTGGATTATATTATCAAATGCTGTCATTAAGATCATTTGGTAAGATAAAAACATATGCAGACGAGCTTGCAGATCTTGTAAAGGTATCAAAGATTGACACAAAGAAGTTTGGTAATAATATTTCTTCACACATCAACTTTAAGAATACATATGAACAATTTAAATATGGAGATCATAAAGTTGAGTGGTATATAAATGACGGAAATAAATACGAGCAGAAGATTGATGAAAAGACAGGAGAAGAATTAACTCCTACTGAAACAACGGCTTCTCTCATGAGATATTTTCATAACTTGTTCTTGGATTCAAAGTTCTATAATGCTACAGAGCTTGTATAGAGAATACTGTAGAACCAAACATTCTCAGCTACTCCTTTATATGCTAATCTGCTTAGAACAGCTCTCGCTAGCTTAAATGCTGATGAATAGTTCTAGGGATATACAAAGTGGAGATTTGACAAAGATGGTAATTATACAGGAACTCCTTACGATGGATACAAGCAGGTAATGAAAGATGATGTTGTACAAGCTATTGGTTCATCAATAGAAAGCATGTTAAGATTCTAGGCATTACTTGACTTCGCTCCAAAGATTGAGGCTACAGATGATTACACTGGTCCTATAGACTTTACATTTGGTGGAGATAGACAAGAAATAGAAAGGAACTACAAAAGAATTCTGTATGGAGATAAAGAAGGAGATTAGTATGATAGGAATACAATATTCCAGAATCTCGCTAATCTTATGCAGGACATAATAGACGATCCAGATTCTGATGAAGCTCAAGGACTTGTAGATTAGGATGGTGTTATCAGTAATGAATTATTCGAATATCTTAGACCACAGACTGGAATAAAAGGCTCAAGTGTAGGAAGAATGATGCTTTCTAAGACGTAGATGAATGTTGGTGTAGAGCAGAAATAGAGACTTATGTCTGCCTTTGATTAGTTATTGACTCATCCGTCTGAAAGAGTTAGAAGAGTAGCTAGGGATTTAGCTATATACGCATACTATTCTACATATGACACTAATAGTGCTTATTCTTTCTCTGATATAATTCCTCCTAAATATAGACGCCAGTATGATAGGGCTCTTAGCTTAGCTCTTGATTCTAGAACTAGAAATGGATATTAGCACAAGTCTTTAGGAGATGCATAGTTGATGGCTAATGATATCCTTGATGTAATAGCTAGAAACCTTTATAAGAACGATGATGTTGTTCCTATGTATTTCGAAGATAAAAGAGATATCATTAAATACGAAGGCACAGTTCTTAAAGTAAATGGCATAAAGAAGAAAGTTAACGCACTTCTTGTTTCTAATTCTAGAAGCATACCTAAGTCTAGATACTTTAAGATCAAACGAGGAGATCAATATGTTGTTTATAGATATGCGGGTGCAATAGAAGGCTTAAATAAAGAAAATAAAGCATTGGAGACCAAGAGAGTTTATATGATTGTTCCTAAGTTTGGATTACAAATAAAAGGTACATAGTTATATGAATTCATGCAGGGTTCTGAAGGAGTTTCTATATTTGATGAAAATAAACTTCCTAACACATTTAAAGCTGATAAACTTTTGGATTATGCTGATCAGTATGCAAACGATCTTACTGAATCTTTATCTAAAGATTAGAAGAATAGAAAATCTAAGTCAAAAGACGAGTCTAAACAAATAGTTATGTATAGATTCTCTTCTACAGTAAATCCTATGAAGATAAACGGTTCATATTACGAAGTTAACCCTAACGACAATAAACTTAATAACAAAGTTACTAATGAAGATGGTTCTGTAGAATTTGTGTCAGCTATTAATCCTATTAATAAGATTGAGTAGGACATAAAGAGCTCTGGAGTTGATATAAATATCAACAATGCTAATTTATAGTAGGTTGTAGAACAGATGCAATCGAGACAAAGTATCGGAATATATAGTTTTATACATTTCAATGGAGATACATCCAAGTTTGAACCATCTAAAAAGTAGATAAGCGATTATATCACATAGAAAGAAAGTGAATATGAAGACACTCTTGCTTCAGATTTAACTAAAGCTCAACGCAGATAGTTTATAGCAGAATACTCTAAGAAGCTCAAAGACGAGGCTCCAGACGTATTGTTGCAGAAAAATGTAAACGATAAGGTTGACTCTATTGTAAAGGATTTAATTTCATCAAGTGTAACAAACTTTACAATATTATCTACAGGTGATGGTGTTATAGAACAAGCTGGAGCACATTCAGCTATGCTTAATTAGTCTAATATAACATCTACACTTGGACCTTGTAGGGTATATATTCTCGGCAAAACTATGAGTAATCCGGAGTCTTTGGAAGCTGAAAAGTAGAAATATATACTTGATGATGCCGATGTTAAAACCGATGAACAAGAAAGCACGGAAGATGATATAAATGTGTTGTAGGATGCAGCTGACGACGCTGTTACAAATATCGAAGATATTTAGGATGCCCAGTCTGCAGATGATCTATTATCATAGATAGAGGATTAGAACAAACAGGAGTCTGCTCCTAGTGTTGATGATCCTAATGAAACTGCTGGTAGTTTAGATGATTTGCTGTCTTAGATTGGCGCTTTGTCAGAAGAATCTAAAGAAACAAATGATAATAAAAACTGTTAATTATGTTTTGTCCTTATTATAAAAATAAAGATGTTTTTGATGGCTTTAACAGTATAATATAGGCACTTGGTGGTAAACCAATGACAGAAGAGGAATTTAGGTCCGCAGAGCTGAGAAATCAGCGAAGCGGGCTTGATTACTCTGCTATGGAAGCGGCCTATAAAGCCTATCATGCTAATAATGGTAATCTTATGGATTTAGCTCCAAATGGCTAGCCATCATTAGTATTTCAATAGCTATTGTAGATATACAATGGTGATATAAATAAAGCCATAAAAGCTAAAACTAATTTATACTCAAAGGTGTTTAGAAAGCACTTTGGAGATTGGCTTAGCGATAGTATCAGTAAGGATAAAATTGATATTAACGGAGAGCCTATACTTCCTTTCGGAGAGTCGTTAGAAAAAGCAAAAACTTCTGCTTCACTTAGATCAAAGATTGGTATACAAAATAAATTTAAAAGAACTAATGTATATTCTACTTTTGGCGAATCTATATCAAGCGCATTATATGGTGGAAAAGAATAGTCTAGTAAAGACATTGTCTCAAGATTCTCGTAGTTGAGATTATTCTCTCTATAGAATGAAAAGCTTGCAGAAATTTTATAGCGTCATGAAATACCTACTGTCTTCAAAAATCACGAAGATGGTAGTTTAATGAAGACCTATACAGTAGATGGTAAAAGTGCAATATCTGTTGACCCATAGCTAGCTAACAATGTATCTAATCAGTATTTAGCTGATACATATCTTCATGAGATAATACACGCTATAACAACAGATCCTATAAACAACGCAAAAACTAAGGAAGATATTAAATTCCGAGACTAGAATAGAAAGGTATTCAATATATTTAACAAGTTATTCCCTAAGGAGTTATTTAGCAGAATAGATATGTCTGGTCTTTACTATTGTCTTGAAAACGAAAAAGAGTTTGCTTCTGAATTCTCTACAAGACAAGATGTAAGAAATATGTTATATCAAAGAGCTATTCTTGAAGATAAAAAGAATAATAAAGCCCCTATTCTTGCGTTAAAGAATCTCGTAAATAGTTTGTCTAGATTATTGGCAAATAGCAATGTATTCAATACAAATAAAGATCAATTAAAATTGTATTAGAATATTACGGCGTCTTATCTGTTTAATAGGCCTGTTCTTAAATTTGAAGGTTTATAGGCGTCTAAAATAATATAGGAGGTATATAAATCTTTGGATAACTCTGTACTATCTAATGATTAGATGTAGTAGACTAGAGAAGATTTGATTAGAGCCACTAATTATGCAGAAACTAATAATTCTATGCGAGTTGATAGAATTAATGATACTAATCTTGGTCTTAATACACAAGACTCAGAAGAAGTGGCACAAAAAAGAATAGAAGAGATGTGTAATAATATAGCTACCGCATTATCAAAGAGACAGGCTGCTATTAAAGTATCTTAGCTTCCAGAAGAGTATAAGAGTGAGAATATAGAAATACTTAGGTCTCAAGTTTAGTCTTTTAAAGACCGACTTGGAGGAACATTTTATTCAATAGCCAGTCTTGTGCAATAGATTGCACCATAGCTTCTTGTTGATTCAAAAAAGATACACAAGATAAGACAAGAGAATATGACTATAAGCGACACTGAGTACATGTTCTTGACACACGATAACTTTGGTACATATTAGAAGATTTTGTCAGAGATTAACAGTGCCCTTAATTCTCCTACTGTAATAGATTTACTCATAAAAGAACTTGAAGATAAACCACAATAGGATAGAGCTACACTTAACGATATACAAAGAATAATATAGATTGTACAAAGTTCGGAAGCCGTAGCAGCAGATGCCACATCTCTTATGTCGGAGATTCTTGTCAATAACATGAAGAAAAGATTTGCATAGATAGGTAATGATATTCATTCTCCTACAATAGCAGATTATATTAATCACCTTAATACTATAGGATATGACACAAGCTGGTTCTACACTACTGTAGGTTCTATGGATTCTGCAAAAGACGAAGCTTTAAGAGCAATGGCTTATCTTATAGATAAGGCTACTCATAAAGCTGATAGAGATACACATGACAGAGTTATAGAACTTATGTAGCTTAAAGAATAGCTCAAGTTTGGAGAAAGTGTTCTTGATCTTTATGAGGTTGATGATAATGGATTTACTACAGGTTACTTGGTAAGAAACTTGAATTATGGTAAATTTTTCAGAAAGAGATAGGAGTTTATGGAAAAGCTTAATCTCAAATACGGATTGGATCCATCTAATAGAGAATAGCCAAAAGGCGATGATGGTGTAAAATGGAGCAAAGAAGTAAATGATTGGTTAAGCAAAAACTGTCATAGAAAATACAAGAAAGAATACTATGAAGCATTTTCTAATCTTTCTGCCGATACTATGAGAGCACGTGATTCTATCTAGATATAGATTAAAGCTATAAAGTCGAGATGTAAAGACGAGTTTGGAAACTATCATTTTGATAGACTTACAGATTCTGAATGGAATACACTTAGGGGATTATATATACAAAAGAAACAGCTGGCCTCTGATTATGATGTAAATGGAGAGCTTAAGATAGAAGGTACTCCAGAGTACCGTATAGCAAAGGAACTTTAGAAACTGAATGAGACACTCTTTAATTCTTCCGATAAAGTTAAGAATGACACAAAAAGATGGTAGACTGACAGAGATAAAGTTATATAGGAATGCGGTGGTCTTGAAGAAATGGCTAAAGGCGAAGATGGCAACTTTGATTTCGACAAACTTAGAAAATGGGATTCAAGAAATAGCAAGACTAGACTTAAGGTAAATGAAGAGACAGGTAAAGCATTGCTCTGGGAAACTATTGACAATGAAGCGGAAAAACCTGTATATGCAATAATTACAGATGGAGTTAGCGACCATGGAGCTAGATATGAAGAATTATAGCAACAGAAGTACAATATATTGTCTACATATAGAGATTACAATACCGGTGATATAAATCCATCTAAATTACAGAAGTCTATATAGAATAAAATACAGGCTATAGACAAAGAGTTAGCTAAGATTAGAAAGCAAGCTGTAAGAGAAGATAAAGATTTAAAGAAACTTGCTAAAAATCGTGCAAAAATTTTTAGAAAATATGCTAAATCTTCACTGACTGACGTGTATAAAGAAATGCGTAGATTGGCAGTTCTTAGAGACAAGGATGAGCCAGGCTATCTTGATACATTCGAAAGAAATACAGGCAGACTCGTAGAGGATACAGAAGGAGAAATATCATGGTAGGCTAAACCTTGGTTTAGAAAAGTAGTCGCAAAGCAGGCTTACTACGATAGATTTATGGAGATATTGCCAGGAGATGGTTATCTTAATTCTGATGAGAATAACGATTTACTTGATAAGGATTTTGATGAGAGTTACGGGTAGGCATTTGTGCCAAAAAAGGAACTGTACGATAATTCTAAGCAGTATAACAAGATTGTTAAATCAAAAACTCTTAAAGCTCTTTATGATAAGACATATCAAACAATTAAAGAGTCTAACGAATTATAGACAAATAGAAATTATGTAGACAATTATCTTCTCCCATAGATAACTGGTTCATTCTTTAAATACCTCAAAAAGCACAGCGGTAAATGGAGAATGGCTTTGGACTTTATTAAAACTGGCAATGTAGATCCATCTTCTTCTGGAGGAGCTCTTAGAGAATATTTTAAAGATACAATTGGTATTGGAGAGAAAGGATGGGAGCAAGATGGCACATACGGATAGCTTGTTGATTAGGCGCTGTCTGACCAGGATCAGTTTGGAGATATCATTAATTCAAAAGACCCAACATTCGGTAGCGAAATAAGCGGAGAACGTCCAGATGGAAGATAGCTTAATATGATACCGCAATACTATACCAGAAGACTTAAAGACACATCATAGCTCTCATCTGATTTAATAGGTATACTTGGAGAGTACTACAACTAGTCTTAGAAGTATAAGAATAAGAAGTAGATAGAAGCTACGTGCGAGTCTATGGTTGATATGATTGAGAATAGAAATCACGAAAAGGTATCAATTACTGGTAGTATAGGTAATCTCAAGAGAACTACTAGAAATGTTACTGGAAAGTCCTCTAATACGTATAAGGCTGCTAGAAAATTCTTGGATATGAACCTGTACAATATACGTTCATCAAGAATGTAGGTCAATATATTCGGCAGATAGGTTAATATGGGTAAAATAGCTCAGTTATTTAGGGCTGCTACAACACTCGTAAACCTTGGCTGTAATATAGCCGTAGCAGGAACTGGTTTCACTACTGCCATATGGGCACATATTGTAAATTCTATAGTTGGATAGAAATATAGTTTTTCAGATGCTTGTGCTGCTACTAGATTTGTCTTACATCATTTGGTTGAAAATGGCATGGGTGCCAAATATATAGAAGATCGCAATTCTAAAGACCTACTGATGCTTATAATGGAGCATTTTAATGTAGCAAGTCAACTTGAGAGAAAAATGAAGGATTCAAATAGAAATAAGTTCATAAATACAATAACTCATAACTGGGCATTTGGCGGACTTACTATGTTTGACTTTTGTGCTAAGGCTCCTATAGCTATTTCTACTATAATGTCTTACAGATATTACAATGGAGAATTTACAACCAAGGATGACGTTATAATGAATAACACCCTTAATCCAGAAGAAGCTAAAAAGCAGATTAAAGAATGGAAAAAAGGAAAGAGTTTGCTGTCTATTATGAAAGAAGAGAATGGTAAACTTACTGTAGATAAACAGTATTACAAATAGTATAAACAGATAGAAGACGTACTCCATTCCAGAATTGAGAGATATGCAGAAAATGCAGATGGTATGGCTACCGAATCACAAAAGGCTGCTATTACAACAAATGCATTAGGTGCCGCAGTTTTAGTTCATAGACAATATTTCCCTCTTATGCTTCAAGAGAGATTCGGCGATACCGTATGGGATAATTCTACTTAGCAATTTAAAGGTGGCTCATTTAGGTCTGGATTACAATTACTTAATGTGTTATCTAAAGGGTATTCTGATGAAGCAAACCTCTAGAACTTTTAGGCGAACAGAAAGAAATCGATCTTAACCGGTCTTACAGCAGGTGCTGCGTTAGGCTCATTTTTGCCTATTGTGGGCCCTATGGCTGGTGTTGCTATAGGTTCTGCGATTGGCGCATTATTGGGCGCTAGGGCGAAAAATTCTAGGTCCTTACAGAGATATTTGTACGACGATTCATCAGAAAGTTAGGCTAGATTGTGCAGATTTAGACGTCAGCAATTAAAACGTCTTGCGACTGAAATCGCTTTATACAAACTTGTTGTTTGCCCTGCTGTTGCCCTAATATGCGCATATGCTGACTCTGATGACGACAATAAATTAATGTAGCTACTTGCATATATTTCTGTACGTACAAAATGGGAGGTATTTACTCCTTATCGTTTCGATGATGCATTAAATAACTTTAAGACGGTATCAGCCCAAACCGGTACTTTGGATGCTATTTAGAGCGTTGCTAAATCAGTTCCTGAATACGCATTATATTCCATTATGCCTCGAGGATCGCTATTGGATACTTTCCTAGGTGGCTCCCTTAACGATTATGATCCAAGTATATAGCGAGGTATTTACTCTGATTACAATATTCCATTTACAAATACTGAATGGAATAAAGCTTCAAGAGATATGTTTAAAGCAACACCATTTCATCATGCTTATGAACAAATCCTTGACTCAAAGAGTAAAAGAAGCTATTACGAAAATCAAATCATTCAAAATAAATCTTCAGATGACCCATTATACAATTGGGCTTTAGATAAGTTTAGCAAATAATAAAAAAAAGACCCCGACTGCTCTCACGAGTGGCCGGGGTTTATTTATTCACTAATTCAAAACTTCTGGGGAATAGTATCCCCAGTATATTGCGTTATCAACTACATTCTGCTTTGTTAGAATATCGAATCCACCTTGTTCTATACAAGATGCTTCAGCTTTTTTTGCTTTTGGTATTTCGTACAAAACTTCAAGAAGAACTTTGTTATTAGATTCTACATCAACCTTAGAGTCAAAATAATATTCACTCTCAGATTGTTTGTATATCCAATAACGCTGTGCAACAGAAATAGGATTATAAAGAAGTCGTATATACTTCTTTTCTCCTACTGTAACTATTTCTGAAGAATAAAGAGCATTTGTAGTTAATAATTCCCTATTTGTTATTATATAAGGAACTACAAATATAGAGTTATTTTTAAACTTCTCTTTATTAAACATTCAAAATTGCTGCTTCTAATTCTTCACCTGTAGCACAATTATCAAAATCATCTACGTTAAGTGTATTCTCAAGATCCATAACATTGAATGTATTTTCCAACATTTCAATATTCAAAGTTTCGTTTTCCATTTTACTTATAGGTTTAAAGTTTCACTACCGTCTCCAATATAGTAATCATAGCTATGGTCCCAGTTTCCTGTTCCCAAATGCCATAAATACACAGCCATAAAATCATGTATTGTTACACCTCTAGAAGTAATTTGAGGTGTAGTCAATCTGAACACTCTTATTTCATTGCTACCTGTTGTATCAATAGCTATGATATAGAATTCAAATCTCCATTTGTCGATTTCACCATTACTTAACTCTAATATATTAGCTAGATACCAATATACTGCTTCCTGATAAAAGCACAATTGCCTACAGTAATCAAATTCTTTCATACTGTCTTCAAAGTGCCACAACTTAGCTGTAGTTTTGATATCCATAATTGTACATGTTCTCGTATCAAAGTTAAATGTACAACTATCAAGTAATGATTTACATGCAATAGAGACATATGCTCCATGATTTAGTTCATCCGTAATCCAATAATCCCAATTTATCTGGAACTCATGGTATACGTGTATACTGCCATGCTCACCAGCTCTTCGTATTAGCTGTCTTGCTAACTTATGTCCTCCAACATTGTGCTGAATCTTCATAAGCTGGTCTAAGTCATACTGAGATATAAGTATTTTCTTAGACTTAATAGCTTCGATATAATCCTTATACTCTACGCTTATTTTAAGCGCTTCTGAGAGGATTTTATCTTCACTCTTGCCAACTATACTATAAGACTTGCGATAGGCTTCTGAGAGCTGTTTATTTAGCTCTATTTCGACGGTATTTATTAAGTTTTCACAGAACTTTTGTGCTTGTGCACTTTTAGGCTTGTCGCCATCGAACAGAACGTAATCATTCCAGAATTGATCTGGCTGAAGCAGGAACTCATGTATCATGGTTCCTTTACGTAACTGTGGCAAATCTAAGCCTTTCTCTTTACCATCCAGCATATTACGAAAATAGGCTGGCCCCTTATTCAAGAACCAGCCTATAGCACTATTACTAATGCGTGTATTATCTTCGTAGTATGGAATGTCGTATTCCGGTATTTTGTATTCTGGTGTAATCATTAGCATCCTGCACAACAACAATCACAGTTGATGTCTTTAGAGAATGCCTTCTTAACATTCTTCAGACAGTTATTTTTACAAGAACGAGCATGAGGCTTTATGGTACCTTTTGAAGAAAGGTTCATATCCTCAAACAACTCTTCGAATGTCGTAGTAGGATAATTGTTAGCCTCCTTTACGAAGGATACAATGTTATCAAAACTACATACCTCGAAGTTATCCTTAATAAAGTCTGTTAAAGACTTAACTTCTTTCTTGTCGTTAAGCTTATCGTTTAATACCTCCATTATAAGAGATGGGGACATCTCGTCAAATTCACGCCAATAACGGATACGAGAACAACGATCTATTAGATACTCTGATATTTCATTATCATCATTACAAGTAAACAAAATCATATGCTTACCCTTGGTATCAGAGCCATCTAATACCTGTAACAATACAGAATCATCGTAATCCGCAAGAACTTTATCAAGTTCATCGAACAAGAAACAAACACTTGTATCGCCAAGCTTCTCTACAAGATTTCGAAGGATATATGGACGTATATTTTTGTCTATATTTATAATTGGAAGACCGCTGTTGTTTGCAATCATCTTAGCCATTACAGTCTTACCAGAACCCTTTAATCCTGCAAGCATTACACCAGTAAATCCGTTTTCAGAAAGATTATAGCTATTAATAACCTTATCTATAAAACGTTTATCACGCTGTGTACAATATACCTTAGAAGGTAAAGATAAGCCACTAGTTTCCTCGAGCGAAATAGCATCAGTATAACGATCTACGTTAATATTGTAAACCATTCCTGGGGTTAAATCACACTCAAGACCTTCTGTGTTAAACTTAAAGTTTATACTCTTACCTACTTTCAAAAATTTCTTTTCCATATTTACTGATATTATAATACTCAAATATTGGTTTTTATCTCTTCTATTACCTCGTCTACCTGTTTATGGTTACGCACGAGATAACATTTCATTTTACTTCGATGTCGCTTAAGATAATGCTTAAACAATTTCCATCTAAGAGGGAATGAATCTCCCATAAGACCTTTACATTCTACTACAAACCCATTTCCTATGAAGTCGGGTAGATATGTTAGAGGTCTTATTTTTTCGCCTAAATACTCGAATTTGTCCAGTAATACGAAATGCTTTGGCTCATACTTAACTGGTATACCAGCTTTCATAAAAGCTTCATAAGTATAGCATTCGAGTTTACTCCTAAAATGGAGACCATACTTATCGACTTTTGTCGCATTTCGTACCCTACCTTTGGATTTTTTGTTAGATTTCTTGCCTATCATAATAAAAATTCTTTCCCCTTATCTTGGATACAGAAGTTCTATTAAAATAGACAATTTCGCCGTCAGTTACTTTTTGTTCACCTACATGATGGACACATGCGCATATACATCCATCATCACTATAACTATCCCAGATAGTCATCTGCAATTTGTTTGGAAGATAAATACGCATAAATCCACCTTTGTCAAGATGAATTTTCTTAGTCAGCTTTTTTGTAAGCCATTTATGCAATAGAGGAGACATTACTGCACCTCCCAGCACACCAAGCAGGCATCCTATTACTACATCAATCATATTTCTGTAACGTTTTTGTTAACCAGTCTTTCATGGTGCTAAATCCGTTGTCACGAACAGCATCTGATAGATCTTTGGCTTTAAATTTTTTATTAATGAAAAAAGCATCTATTTTGTATTGTTTACTATATTGTCTAGCCTTAAGCATACCTGTTTGATCTCTATCATACAGTATAACTATATGTTTCCATTTGGAACGTAGAGACCTAAGTATGTCTTCAGGTATAAATACAGTTTCACTAGCAGCAGCTATTGCATTAAAACCCATCTCGTAGCAACACATCACATCTTTCAGTGATTTTGTTATTATGAGTAGATCGCCTCCTTCCTTAGGTAATTCGGATAATCCCTGTACGTGCCTATTTGTCAGATTGGTACGCCATTTAGTAAACTTGGAAGCAAGTGGACGATAAATCTTAAACTTATCATACACTTTATATGCATACATAGGACTATTTTCTTTGTAGATACTCCGGACGATACTATTACAAAGAAAGTATTTAATGCTGAATACATTGAACTTCTTTAGGGTATCAATATGTATTCCAAACTGTTTCCAGTATTGTTTGTCTACATTGGTAAACGGTTGTCGAACTATTCCGATATCGGTATCTCCTTTCGGTTTATCGTACGTATTTGTCCTTATAGTTTCATTAGGATTTATTCTGCGTACGATTCTCAATAATTCTCGTTCAAGTTCTTCTCTAGTCGTTATACCTTTGTATTTTTTTAGGAACTTTAGAGCATTTCCATACTCTCCGGTTCCAAGATCTTTCCACAACAATCCTCCTGTTTTAGAATGAAATATTCCAAATGAAGGATTCTTATCTCCAGACCTTAAAGGGCTATTCATAAGCTTTCCAACTTTAAATAATCCTATACAATACGTATAGATGTCTAAATCATTTACTTTGTCCAAGATATCTTTCAAGGACATAGTAATTGCTGTTCTAGTACTATACATAACTTATAAGTTAGGGGCTAGTTGTGGAGTCGAACCACTTCCTTGCAAGGATCCAAGCTAGCCATATAAAAATGAGCAGTTTAATGACATGCTCAGGTCGCGACGAACAGACAGTTTACGGACTTATCCAGGTCGGGGACTTCATTTGTACATCCCAGATCCAACTTAAGTATGGTACACTCATGAGATTTGGCTCCCCAGAAGAACTGGGTTCCAAAAAAAGTATGCACCTATCCTCACGGACCGGAGTTTTCTGCATATATTTGTAACAATGAAATTGTGGCTCTGTAGGGATTCGAACCCTACTGGACTTTTTGTCTATATAACAAAAATAAGACCTAATTAAAAACGTCGTTTAGAGTAGTTTTCGCATATGTCCATGCTTGTGTCTCACGACACCCTGCGAGCCTTGTTGGAGGCATTTCACCTCCAAAGGGTAACTGAATTACCTAGCTCCACCAACGCCCTTTCATGGCAGTATTACCTCCCTTGGGCGTATCCACTTGTCGTATAGTTTGACACTCCTGCTATGTAAGCGGTATAAGAACCACTTACCGGATTTCATACAATCAAGTAGTATTTCTATTTCTTCAGGCGTAAATCCCTTAAAAGGGAAGATCAGATGCGCCTGCTGCATCCGCAGTTTCCGGAGTAACGGTTGGTGGTACGTTAAGCGGATCGTTGTTTTCCTTATCGGCAACAACTGGTCGCTCCATAAGATCGTTCTTAAAGAGCTTAATCTGCGAATCTGTATTAGACATGTCTTCAACGAAGATACCGAGCTTACTTACTTGAGTATAGCCCTTCTTATCGTAAATAACCTTCAAACGAAGCTTCTTCTTGGTAGCGATCATAGGGTCAAGCATCTGCTTTGTCCAGTCGATCATCTCCTTAAATGTAGAAAGCTCTGCATCTGGTCTTTGTGGATAGAAACAATCAAGAATCTGACAAACTCGTCCAAACTGAGCGTTATCACGCTTCTGTAAGTCTTCGTCTGTCTTAATATACATTCCCTTTGTATTCTTCCACTCTGTCAGTGTAGCAGTTTGACCATCCTCATTCTCAAATACAATCTCGAGGAAATCGAGACCTTGAGGAGACTTGTTACAGTTTACCTCTTTAAGAGTGACGTTCTGGTTAATGCCTACTGGCATATAACTACTATTACTAAATTCTTCGTTGCTAATTGCGGCTGTCTTTGTACTAAACATAATCTCTATTATTTTAATATACGTAATGCTAACATATCTAGTTTACTCTCAGCATAGTATGCTGTTGATCGAATAAATCGATATATCAATTTACTTAAATATTCTATCCCAATGTGTTGTAAGTGTCCCATCTTCATTACCTTCTGCAATAACGATATCCTTTCCGGCTATGTGTCTTGCACGAGCCTCCATGATGGTATCAGATGTACCACCCTTAAAGGATATGTGCGTTTCATTTCCTTTGCGATATACGTAACCAACCGCATCGGCTAATCCACACACAATTTTACTCAGCTTACCAACTAAGTCGAGCTCTTTTGCAGAAATTTCAACACCGTCCTTTTCAGTTACGGTATCTTTAACGTGACCTACAAGAATAAATTCGTCACACAAATCTCGGAACATATCAACTACCTTCTTTACTGCATCTCTAAGATACTTATAACCGGCACCATTAGGTAAGGTTGTTACGTCTGTACCGTCCCATTTCTTACCCATCGGAGTTTGGCGATAGAGTGTACAAGCATAGCTCATACAAATATCTTCAAGTCGTGTAGCATTGTCGATAGTGATATGCTTATAGAAATTATGACCTACTTCTTTATTCTTGGCACGAATGGCACTTGCTGCTTCTCCTAAATCGTTAATCGTACGACACTGGATGGCCATAGCATCAACGAAGACAGAGCCTCCCTCAAGGTCTATGATAAGGTTATTATCCAGCTGTGCAAGACAAGATGTCTTACCAGCCTTTGGAAGACCATAGAGTATAAGATATCTAGGATTTTCAGAAACTGCAGGAATTTTACTAGTAGGTAATGTTAAACTCATGATACAATGATACTAAAAGTTTTAATTAAAGCTTAATGTTAATATTAATGATTGTCTTCTTAACCTCTGGACTAAGTGAAGAGATAAAGTTGTAATCACTAAAATCAGAGTAACTATAAATGTCGGTACCAATCTGAATCTCATCATTATAGAAAATGATAGGGAGACCATTCTCAAGACGGTAAATCTTACCGAGCTTAATACCCTTCATAATACTCTTCTTCTTGCCATAGTTAGCAAGAATGTCACAAGCCTTTGCGAACAAAGTGTCGCCCTTCAGAGGCTTGTAGATATAAGTATGATCCAACTCGTCAAACATGGCATCAATCAGATCGTCGTCCTCCTTCTTTGTGTTAAACAAATAAGAGTTGTTCTTCTTTACAGTAGAAAGAATAATATCATCGAGAATCTGAGAATAAATGTTACCATTGTTAGTGTTCTTAATGTTGTTGTCAGTAAACTTAATATCGTATGTTGTCATAATTCAGCCTAAATTTTAATTGCTTAACTTTCTATCAAGTTGTTATATGCTAAGTCATTCTGGAATTCAAGTATGCAGGGCTTTCCTGCGTCTCGATTCTTTAAGATGTGTAGATACACCTTGTTCTGAGTAGGTAAATGACTCGGGCCGTATTCTTGTATTCCAAGAATTTCAGGCCTATGAATAACTATAACATAATCACTAGCTTGGAACAAAGCATCAGCAGATGAAATGTCGCTTCTCATAGGATAATGCGACAAAAAATTGTTTATTCTTTCTGGTGATTCGATATTTCTATTCATCTGTGCTAGTTGTAACACTGATGTCATAGGATACTTTTTAGCACTTATAAAAACTCTTTCGAGTTCTTGCATGGTCTCTATAACGCTACCTATTGGTTTCGTTAATAGAGCGTGATCATACATTATCACAAAATGCTTATCAGTACCCTTTATATATGTATTATAGAAATACTTAATAATGTCTTCTGCTTCCTTGGGAGTTGTAGGATTATCTACAAACCATATAGGATACTCCTTTAGTTGATTAGATACTGAGACGACTTTTCTGAAGGTATCGTCATCTAGGTCCGTTTCCGAACTATACAAAGTCGAAGTCGTTTTCCTAAGCTTACTAGAAAGCGTTCTTCCAACTTGCCTAAATCCAACCATCTCTAATGAGAAAATCAGAATCACTATTTCTTCACCAGGATTCAAATCAATAATATCAGTTGAGATCTCATTAGCGAATGAGCTCTTTCCACTTCCTGAAATACCAGCTATGGTGTAAACGGTATTAGGTTCAATACCTCCCATACACTGCTTATTAAACTTAGCCCATCTAGTCTTTAGAGATTTTATAGAATGATCTCTACGACCAGATATATAGTTTATCGCCTCTTGGGCTACAACTGACATTGGCCTTATAAGATTAGATAAGCTCTGTTCCATAAGTCGATTCCTCAATTTTAGAGTTGTCTTGCATTTCTTCCTCAGATTCTTCCCATTGGTGGTCTACGAGCCATCTCCACATCGTCTTCATATAACTCAGTTTACCTTCGTTAGTCTTTTTCTTCATTTCGAAGTCAAGACATTGAATAAGATGTTGAGCCATAGCCTCGCTTTGACCTACATAGACATTAAATAAATGTCTACATTTGTTAACGTTGGCTCTTAGATAGTTTTTTGTACCATCTGGTCGTAGAACGTATATTGGGTACATTTCATAGAACAGATCGAAATAGTCCTGTTTAGGGCGGACTACATCCTTAAGCGTATCTGTTGCATGATATGTAATTGACTTACCTCTCTCGATCGAGGTAATAAGTCCCTGAGAAATTAAGTTTGATATTTCTTCGTCGCTAACTAGGCTGACAATTTTGCGGACGTCTTGATTATAAGTTTTTTGATTCTTATCCAATACCAAACTTAGGAATATTAATTGATTTGAATTTAATCCTGGAATATCCAGGAGTTTTGTGTTTAGTTCAATAATCATCTTATATACGTTGATAAACGATTAATCATCGAAGATTGTCAACTGGCGATTAACAAACTCATTAACTATCTTTTTTGCTTTGCTAATGTAGTATTGATAATCCAGATGACGGTTTTCTATTGGTGTGGCATCTATCTTATTAAGAATTCGGACTCCATATTCTGTTATTTTTGTTTCAGAACGATTTTCGTACATTTTGTCTTTAACCCTTATAAGATAATAGCCACTATTCGATGCGTAATATCTATTAATACGTTGAATCTGTTTTCCTCCATATTCAACTTTTGATTCCTTATTTACGCTTTGTGACATTAAGAAATCACGGATATCTCTATCCTTCTTAATAAACTTGTCTATCGGTTCATTGTTTAAAAAATAGTTTATCACAGCTTTGGAAATAACAACTGGTGTCATGCTGTTGTTAAGACCAATTTCTGTGATAAACTTGCCTTTCTTTTCTATCAGTCTTGGATCTCCAGATTGAGAGTATCCTTTGCGAACACCAAAGTAATTGTTCACGTCGTACTGATAAAACGACTCGTAATCATCGGATTCGAATGTCAACTGGGTTAATTGCTCAACTTCCTTAAGTGCATCGGCTATTACGAAGCGGTCGGATTTGTTTGCAATATAAACGACACCATCTGTATTGACTTGTACAATCTTACAATTCAATGCTAGAAGCTTATCCACTAACATAAGTAGTATAAGTTGCCCGTTTATACGTATTTTGTATACGTTGAGTGGATCGTATGCCCAGCTACTTTCTTGTTGCATCTTTCCTGTAAGAGCATTAAGAGCCTGTTTAAATGCCTTAGACTTTAATAACTCTCCATTACGTTTGGCAGCCAAACGCTCTTCGTATAAAGCGTTGTACACATTCCAAAAATCTTCTCCTAAGTGAACAGGGAGCCAATGGTTTATAATGGCTAGCGAAGGGTACATAGACGTAACGTCGGAGTGCCCTATAAACTGTTCATCTGTAGGTTTGTAGACTCTAGGTTCATTGATGGTGTGTATACCACCTTCGCCTATAGAGTAGCAAATGTTTGAGAGAACAAACTTCTTCTCATAGTTTTCTTGTTTCTTATCAGACTTACTTGCATTGCAAGTAGCATTCTTTACATCCAATAAGACTTCTTTCAACTTTGGATTAGAATATTGTATGAATGGGAGTATAATGTCACCTAAACGAATGTTTCCGACTTTTCGAGTACGAGTTTTCAACTCGTCTTTTGTTGTCTTATCAATGGCTAAAGTCTTTTGTAAAAGTACTTCCTCTCCAAATCGCACACCACTCATTGACAGTGCATCAAACCCCCATTCTTTTTCAACTTCAAGACGTAGCTCTACATCTTCTTTTACTTTATTAAGCAAAGTTTCAGTAGCTTCTACGTCGTTCACATTATACTCTATCATAGCGTCAATATCGCACCTACTTATTTGTAGGTCAAAGTTTCCTTCATACTCTTGAACATTTGGCATATGTAAGAGTATTTCGATTTCTTTTAAGCTTTTCTGCTGTTTGGCGCTATAGAGCATCAACATAAGATCAAACGAATAGAAGTAATTTGCATACTTATATAATTTGATCTTATCAATATTTCCTGTTTTTTCCGAACTTATTATTTCTTTACTAAGATAGTAGAGAGAACTACAAATTCTCGAGTATCCTAGTCGCTTCATTCTATTGCAGAAATGTATAATGTAATTTATTATGATATCATCATAATGCTTGTTATTATAGCCACACATTATATGATCAGTTCTGTTGGTATAGAAGAAGTCAACTAGTTCTTCTAGTTGATTTTTACGACAGGATATCTCGAATTTATATAGGTTATGATTCTCTGAATCTTTACAAGTACAATGAAAACAGTTTGGAAAAACTTCTATGTCATATAGAACTACTGGTCTTTCCTTTACTATCATAGTCCCTAGTGAGGGTTTGCACCTCGCAGTCATATCCTTTCGGAGCACACTAGGGTGACCAGTGGTGTCCTGGTCGATTTTTAGAGAAGGTACGCCTTAAGCTGCCATTCGCATCTTATTTGCGCCTGGTAACAGAAGTCGTCCTGTCTTCTTACGATGATCTTTAAGGTTTGTACAAACAAGATTGCTGCGCTTTGCTTTTACCTTATTTGTCTCCTTATGAGCCATCTTCATGACTTTACTGTGTTCTGGAAGATTGTTTACTCCTCCATACTTAGCAGTTTCGCCATTATCTTTTATCTGAGCAACTTCCTGCTCAGTAAACTTGTCGTCCGAATGCTTGAATCGTCCTACAAGTTGTAATTTGTCATATTTAGCGACAACTAAGTCTCTAATATGTTCTTCTGCGGCATTCTTTTCTGCTTCCCAAATTGGGAACTGCTGCGAGTAGAACAAGTCGTCTTTCTTGACTGGACATGGGTGCTTTCGCTCCCATTTCTGCAGCTTGTGTTGAACATATCCTTCCATGAGTTCGATACGGTTAAGCTTTGCAACTTTTTTGCGAGATTCAATCTTGACTGAATTACGCTTGAGCAATATGAACCAAGATCTCTTTCTACGAAGACCATGGATACCATGTTCTTTACAAAACTTAGAAGTAGTTCCGTGAGACTTGTTAAAGTCCTTAAGCCACTTCTCTTTAATATCACGATAAGCTTCAACACAATCATCCAAATATTGATTATTCTGGGTATTCATAACGTTGTCTCCTATAATTAAGCTGCCTTTTTAACTGACTTTTGTTTAACTTCTTTTACCTGTGTAGGCTTTTTGTTTACAGCCTTAGCCTTAACTTTGAGCCCACGACGAAGTTTACGACCTTCTGCCTTACTACCGTGACGGAAGTTATACGTATTCTTCTCAAGTGTCTCCTTAGCCTTTTTCTTAGTTCTACGGAGATTATAGAAGTTTACACTAGCACTCTTAGAGCACTCGATAGTATGAGGATCTCCTCCCTTCTTATGCTTATTATGATTGCTTGTAGACACGTCTATACCAGCCTCCTCAAATGGAGACTTGCTATCAGAACGATACTGATAGAACGTAGCATTACCTACAAGATCGCGTAGCTTCGTTACTACGCTTGCCGGCACATCCTTAAAGAATGCTGTAGAGTTGGTAATACATGCAGACTTAATACCGCAATCCTTCACCAACTTCTCAAGCTCTTCTTTCTTCTTCAGAACGGAATCACATACAACTGTAATATTATATACAGTAGCATTGTTCCACTGTTTCTTCGCGATGTCTACCACCTTCTTGGTATCGGCATCATTGAGATGCATTCTCTTGCATCGACGGGTAATTGATGCGATATGACGAGCCATAGCGACATTGCGACGCTCTTCCTGCTTCTTTAAACGGTCCTCCAGAGTGATTTTAACAGGCTCTGAAGCCTTTTCCTTCTTGGAGTCGATCAACTTATCCATAATGCTCTTTTTACGCGCCTTACGGGCCTCTGCGCGAGCCTTAGAGGCAGCATATTTAGCCTCCTCTTTCTCGGCCTTAGCCTTCTTCTTAGCTGCCTTGAGTTCGGCATGCTTCTTAGCCTTCTCTGCATCAGCAGCGCGACGCTTCTTAATGTTCTCTATTGTCTTATTAGCAGCATTAGACTCTTCCTTCTTAGCTGCCTCAGCCTTAACTGGTGTAGTTCCTATCTTAGCCTGAACCTTCTTAAGGTTCTTCTTATTATTCTTCTTAGACATAATCTTGATAATTTAATGTGTTAATAATGTTACTTTTAAGGCAAGGGATTCCTTATTTGTGGTTCGTGTAAGCCTCGATCTTACTCCTTTCGGCGACCCTTATATTTGTCTCGAACCTATAGTATTTAAACTGCTAGATCCATCTCGAACTTATCTGCAATAGCATCCTTAATCTCAATAGAAGTCTCGCTGTTAAACTTCTCAAGATTAGCGTCAAACTTATTTGCTAGTAGTTGTTGATCATGGATAAGCTGTGCAATCTTAGCTGATGAGAATATCTCACGCTTAGGCATAGCCTTCAATCCCTTCTTTGCCTTAGTTGATGGATCAAGTGTCTTGATCATCTTAAGCTGTGCTATAGCCTCCTTTGCCTCACATGCTGCAAAAATACTATAGTTATTTGTCTTCTTAAAATCCTCATAAGAGAATGTAGTAGTACCTGTGTTAAGAGCTACCAAAATACCCTTAATCATAATACGCTTCTCACTAAGCTGCATAATTTGGTTATACAAGCTCTTGAGATCCAAGCCAGAACCTTGCTTTGCTGCAATTGCCTTCTTAGACATTAGATTCTCTGCTCGAATAATTCGCCAGTACTTATTGATAGTTATATCAATATTCTTACGAATTGTAATAATGTTTGCTGAGTTCAACTTAATTGATTTCTTATTCATATAGTTTGATTAAAATTAAACAATTTACTTGAATCAGCCATTTACCTAGCTCCTATACTACATATTGCTGTAATAAAGGATAAAAGGTATCCATTGGTAATCCCACCCCGCAGGGCGGATCACCTGTTCTCCGCAGAGAACGTTTAAGGATACCTTTTAATATAAACTAATAATATCGTCTTTATATTTTATCGTAAACGATATACGATAATACCATGCATGAATGTGTACTCTTCTGCGCACAGTTCGTACACCATTCCCGCAGGAATGTTTCTGTTTATGGCATTACTCGTTTAGCATTTACAATTCCATACTCCAACTCAATCATTGGTTTACCTATGCAGTCTTTAACCTGCAAAACTTCTTTACGTCCATTGATATTGATAACAATTTTATCAGGATACTCTTGCTGAGCGTTAAGCCCTGGCCCTGACACCCGGGACCCCGCAGGGTCCGCTCCTACGCCATCAGCAATACTAGAATTCTGACATACTTTTGTCGCAACATCATACAGTCGTTCTACTACCCAGTTAAAGTTTTTATCCTTAACTCCCTTCATCACAATTTCTTGTGATAGTCCTTCCATAATAGCTTTTTGGTTAAGCCCTGTGGAAAGGCTCACTAGTGCATCCCATACCTTGAGAGCAAAGCTCTCAAATGGTAAGGTTTGCTCGCAGCCGATTATCTTGTTCCAAAAATGGAATCTAGTTGAACCAAGAGTAATACTACCATCATCGTTGATGGTATAGATCTTGTACTTCTCTGTATGGTCTAACTTTTCATAAACGGCTGCCTTAATCTTCGGTTCGGAGAGCATTACAGCAATAAGCTTAATACTCTTCTCAGTTAAAACAGCCTCCATGAATTTTACGCGATCTTATCAGCTGGTTTTGACTCTGCCTTCTCGCGCTCATAATCAGCGACGATCTTCTCGTTTGCTGCGATAGCAGACATACACTGTGCCTTAGCCTTCTGAGCCTGCTCAATGACTGCGTCAAGGCGAGAAATCTCACCACGATTGAGGTCATTAAGTATGCTGCACAGATCCTTAGGGTCTGAGAACACAGCCTTAGAATTCTTATCCTTAAGGGCGTTCTGGACAGCCTCCTCAGTAGTTTCACCAAACTTTGTACTATTCTCACCGAGAGGGATATCAATCTGATTGTCGGTGCCCTCATTAAGACGGCAAACAACATCACCGATTGCATTCTGCTTTGTTACCATTGACTCAATGGTAATATAACCGATCGCAAAGCGACGAGGAGAACGATTGAGTACAAGGCTAATGTTAGAGCCTTGCTTAGCTTGTTCCAAGACCTTATCATGGTCTGGATTAAAGAAACGGGTCTGAGGAGTAAATACGTCCTGACCAAACATTCTTGCACCGAGCATGCTCAGTGGGGTACGATTTGATTTAATGGTTGTTTCCACGATGTTTACATTAATTTCTGACATAATCATATCCTTTTTGATATCGTTATTGATTAACTAACGATATGATTGAAAAATATGGTGTATTTTGGCTACACCTTCGCCGTTGTTTATTGAATAAAGCAACGCTGATACGAAGATACTCGGTTACTACTTTTGCTTACTTAGTTTCTAAAGAAAGTTCTACTATTGTAGACGCTTTGTTATAGACTTAGCTACACTCTTCCTATTACGACAGTAGGATAATAGGCTTGTAGCGGGAACTACATACGTAAGATGCAATTAACATTTACTGGATCATCCAGGCCCATCATCTAAAGCTTTGAACGCTTTCTTTGCATAATCAAATGCTGAACTTTTTTCTGCTATTTTGTTCACGTTTTTTCTAACTTAACTATCCTAATCTTCGTTGGTGAAATTTTGCAAAGCAACTAACACTCATAGAATCTTAGAATTATTATAACCCACGAAAATATGTAGAATCTCAGTCGTATTTCCCTTACTATACTTACAAGATCTTACTACATGATTGTTATTAAAGCAGATAATCTCTACTGCTAACTTAGAAGCGACTGTCAGCTAGGTCTCCTTACTGCAGTACTCGGCTTATGGCATGTACTCAGCGGTTGGTTATCGGAATATCTCAGGATCAAACCCATCACAGACTTTACGGCTTTTTACATCTTTGCTGATGTTTGTAATTTTTCTGTACCGGTATTACTACCTCCTATTTATAGTGCACGAATATTGGGAATTCAACCCATACATTTCATCTTGTCACCCACTTATAAACGTAATATACATGTATAGAGACAGTATACACATATAATATACACAGTCGTTTTACAACATAGAATATAAGCTGCCCATCAATTTTCTGTATTGCTTCGAACCTTTATGTTTACATATACTGTTGCGCAGTATATTTTAGCATGGTTGGCATATCGGTTGGCACTCGATTTCTTCACCTCAAGTCCTTACTTACAATGTAAGATTCACTCTATGAAGGGACATCAATTTTTGTTAAACGTGTTATCTTTTAAACTTTCTAAATTTTCATAATCTATATCTTTTGCATACAACATACGCATATATAATATACCAGCTTACTACTCTGTAGAGACTATATAATATTGCATATCATAATACAAATAGATTATTAGTCTAGATCGTTTTGGACAAAAGTGGAGGTCAAATGGTCCTGGATGGACATATCTCGAATCAACTTTCTACCTGTTTTGCTATTTCTTATTTTAGGATAGCTTTCCATCAATTTTCTTTGACTGTAACGGAGTCATCGATCATAATCTCATGAACGATTTAATTTTCATGGAAGTTGGCTGTAAGTTCGGATTGCCTAACATCCTAATAATACAACTGGAATAGATTTTCTCCGCGATCTTCACCCGCGTACGATACTCCCGTAGAGCTTCGATTAAGGGACTGCCCAACCCTTGTGCTTGTTTTACTTTTATATACCGCATAAACAAGAAAAGCCTGGCGGTCTACCATGAACTCAGACGTCTTACACCTCATCCCTGGCACCCCTTCAATGGAGTTGTGACGAATCGAACGTCAAGGACTATATGTCAACGTATTCACCATACGTCCCGTGAGTATTATCCTCACGATATTGCGTCTTAGATAATTTTTTTCGGCCTTTATACTAGCTTTGGACACTAGAAACACTACCTACGGCTTAATAATACTTCTATATTGTTTGGGATATCCTCGGTTCTTCCAGCACCATGCACCATACCATGTATGCAATTCTGTTCACCTACTGGGGACCAATATAGTTCATCTCGTGTAACGTTCGTATATGCTTAGTATTATCACATATAATTCCGATACGGTTCATTATGCCCTTCTTGGGACTTATGCGTTTTTAGATTACACAACCTCATCCAGCTTGTCTCCAGACGGTTCTCACAAGTCCAGCTGTGTAATCTATAGGAGTTGATACAACGCTTCTCCTACCTATATCAAACTATTTCAATGTTTGATACATTTCATCCTACCTTTTGAGTAATCTCGCTCTGCAAGACAGAGTTAACATATTCTCGGATCCAGTTAACATTCGTACGTAGACTAATGGGATCTACTATATGTACTTACCTAATTATAGTACATAGGGTTCTTATGTTTACTTATGTACATTAGAGGCGATTTGTATATAATCACGGAGCTCTCCCTTACGAATGGTAGAGTTATGATTAGTGGAGTCGACCTTTTCTCCAGGTTCTACAATGTACAGAAGTGGTACATACGACGTATCTGTCTTCTTAATTGTAGTACGTTTAACAATCGTCTTTACAGGCGACTGCTTATGATTACAAGCTACAGGCACTTTTACCTTAATGGTATCGTGGACTGTATCAGGATTAGCACGATTCACTTGACCAAATAAATGGTTCATTGGTTGCTGCACAGTAGATGCTGCTACTGTTTGCACTGTCGTTGGAAGAGGAGTATTCTTAAGATCTGCAATATTCATGCCGATAGCAAGAAATGCTGCCCCTAGTAACGTGATTACTAATTTTTTCATACTTTGATAGTTAAATTATTTGCGTTCACTTTGCCATTGGATGTCCAAAGCTCTTTTAACGCGACCAACTAGTTGTGAACCAGCTTTCTTAATTGGTCGTATTATTTTTTTACCTGAGCCTTAGCCTTACCTTTGACTTCCTTCTTTTTATTCTCAGCTGCCTTCTTATCAGCTGCTTCCTTAGCAGCCTTAGCGACAGCCTCTTCCTCAGCCTTGATCTCCTCATCGGTCTTAAATACCAAGTCGTTGATGTTTTCCTTAGCATAACCTACAAGCGGATCAGAAGGATTACGGAACAAGTTAGAGATAATACCTGCATACTGAGTAGCGTTGTCCAGCATTGAATCAGGCTTAACCTTAGCCATCATCTCTGGAACTACATCGCGATAGTATGCACGCTTGATGGAAATAATAGTCTTCTTTGCGAAGTTATTACCATCCAAGAAGTCCTTCTTCAGGTTCTCAACAAACTCACCTGGAGCTGCAAGAACCGCTGCAGTAGCCTTATCGGCAAATGCGATATTCTTGTTAGCTGTATCGATGTGCGCCTGAACGCGATCCTTCTCAGGAATCTTGTTCTCTTCCTCGAGCAAAATTTCACCCTTAGAACGGACCTCATCAGCACTGATGAGAACAAGGCATCTTACAGCGTCTGCAATCTGATTATCGGTATACTTGCACACGCCGGTATTCTTGTCTGTAGAATGGTCGCGAAGCTCGCAGAACGCAGACACAGGAGATCCTGACGTAGCGGTAACATTGAAGAGGTGAGAGCCAATTCCATAAGTGAGAGTTCCGACACGACCTGTAAGGTTAACAACCTCGCGAAACACGTCATGAAAACTCATATTCTTAATGCGTTCAGCATTATTCTTTGCAGAAGCAATAGCCTTCTCAGCATTCTCCTTGTACTTCTTGTCCTTAGTGTTCTTGAGTGTCTTCTCAGCAGACTCAATTGCACGCTTAGCCTCTATATTGCGATATGCCTTATAGAAATTTACACACTGCATAATGCTGTCCATAAGCTTAGAATCACGATTCATAGCCAGGAAGCTAGAGAGAGTCTCCTTAAGCTCTTCTTCGTCCTTAATCTTGGTTGGATCAAGAACTTTACCAGCCGTAGCAGCACGAGCCTTAGTATCCTTATCGAGATTCTCTGCAGCCTCTTCTGAAATCTGTACAGCTGAACCTGTCACCTCAACTGCCTCAGCATCATCATTTGAAGGCAAAAGCTTTGTCTCATCGAAGTTTACACCAATCTCCTTCAGAGCTTCAGCAAGCTCTGGAAGTGCAGACTTGCGGATTGCAACCGCAAAGTCACTAGTACCATACTTAACCTCATTGCATACGCATACAGCGATACCAAGAGCGTTAATGTGGTTAAGCTTGTCGATAGTTCCCTGTGGGAATCCGGTATGCTCTGCAGCATTCTCATCCAAGAAGAAACGCTCATGAGCCATCTTCAACAAGTCTACCTGATGATTACGGTCCATGCTTGCTCCACCTGACGTTGTGAGCATAGCTGCAGCCTCAACAGCTGAATTTACTCCGTTACCACCATTATTGTTATTCTGGGCAACCTTAACATTGCCCTTGTTCTTTTTGTTAGCCATTTTGATAATGTTTTTAAATGTTATGTACTACGCTGCCTTTTTAGCAGCCTTCATTAACTCAATAACCTTAGTATGCTCTATGAGATTAATTACACCATTTTTAATAGTGTACTCAATTCCATAGTGCTTATTTACCTTGGTCTTTTTTGTAAGCGTGTGCTCCACGCCCTGTTCGTCCAAAAGCTTAATAAGCTTACGGAGTCCCTTTTTGTTTCCTACATGAAATATCTTTACTTTTTCCATAATAGAATGTTTAAAATGTTTGATACTTTTCTGGGCAACTAACTTAAATTCAACTTGTGTCGAATATAAAGTTCGTTTTTAACCAATCTTGTGGAGGCTTAGTGAGCACATTAATATGCTCATCTTCACCCAAGTTAAGCACAGTAACAGTATCTACTACAACTGAATCCTTACCTGCTGGTTTTGTCTCAACACGTGTACCAGCGCCCTCTGAGGGTTCCAAAGCCTGAAATGAGCACGTCGGTGCCAGCATGGGAGTTGTAGAAGATTTAACTGTACTGGCTTCACTTTTATGGTCAACAAAGGCAGAGTTGACCATACTCTTACCGGTAAAACCTAATAAGAGACTTACAAGAATGATCCAGAACAACTTGTTGCTCTTATTGTATCTTGCGAAACCAAGAGCTACAAAAATCGAGAGAATCAATAATAAAAGTGAAGTCATTTTTGTTAAATTTTTAAATTATTTTTAATTTTCCTACGAGTGCGGCTTAACGCAGCTTTTATAGTGCCTGTAGGAATTTTTAGCACTTTGCTAATTTCGTCAACTGTAAGATCTTCTACATAAAATAAATTAAAAATCTTCTGTGTCTTCTTTGGGAGTTTTTTAAATTCCTCTAGAAGAGATTCATACTCAAGAAGATTGACAAGATCTTCTTCTTCTGAAGAGTTAGTTAATTCAACAGGTAGTCGGCCTGTATCTTCTCCTAATTCCATAGATTTCTCCTTTACTTTTCGTAGATAATCTATAGCTGTTCGATTAGCTATAATTCTCAGCCATCCGCCAAAAGACGAATAATCTGTGAATGTCGAGAGTTTCTGGTGAACCTTAAGAAATACAACATTGGTAAGATCTTTGGCTTCATCCATATCATTCACGTAACAAAAGAGTACGTTGTCAACAAACTCTTTATAACGGTTAAACAATTTATTAAACGCAAGCTCATTTCCCTTTTGAGCTTCTTTTATGGTCTCAATCTCAGATTGAGTGATACGCTGATACTCCATATTGTGGGGTAGGGGAGATCTCTCTCACCCTACTCCTGATAAAACGGAAGGTCATACACCATCTTTTGACGATATAACGACCAAACGTTGTTGACGAAATTGTTGAAAAGAATTATTTTCAAATCTTTCCCTCCTGTTTTCATTTCTACTTTTTCAAGTAGTCCTGAACCGATACGCATACGAGTCGTTAACGTTTTAAATTTCATCGGATTACTAAGGATTATTGTTTTCATAATCCAATCTCCAACTCTACGTAAGTTCTCATTGCACGCATATTCATACAAACAATTTTCGTCTAGGCTATCTCCTGCACAGAATATGTGCGGTTCATAAGTAAGGCCTTTTTTGAGGCGATTATGAAACCAGTTAATCACATTTTCTATACTTTCTTCTTTATAGCCTAACAGACTAGCTCTGTAAATTAGTACATTAGGGAAATACTCCATTTTATTTTTGTTTAATTAAATGTTTTCTTAATAAATTCAGAAAAATCTTCAAGATATTCGTCTAGAAAACTAGCTTTTTCTGATAACATGTTATCAAATAGCGTCATATTACCACATTTACATGATATGTTATAACAGTTTTCTAAGTATTTATAGTTCTCTTGAAACCATACTACCCAGCTGTTAACCCATATCCAAAATGCTCGTTCTCCAGAGTCAAATGTTTTGTTAATATATTCCAAATTTATAGAGTCTGCAAAATTAAAATTTTGAGACCCCTCGTGTATTCCAAGAGCTTTTCTTAATGACGCATTCTTTTCATCTGTTCGAGGTTTACCTCTTCCAGTGTTGTAGATTGCTACATTTTCTTGATATACGCGGTCTATCCATCGCGTCTTTACAGCATATCTGATTCTTTCATTTGGCTTTTTACCTATATTAGATAATCTACCAAACTCTGTACACCATTTAAACGCTAGGTTGACGATATAAGGACATCTGTCCTTTATCATCGCTTTATATCCCTTTGTCATAACTAAAATTGCGAGCGCAGGGGAATCGAACCCCTGTTAGCATTCCTTCAATCGCCCTCCACTTAGGTAGGAAACACCCAGACTAAACTTACGCTACGTTAGTATAGTCTACAATGTTATTTACATTGTCATTTAATTTATAGTATAGTGCTTAACGTATTTATCTCCTCTGTCTGTCAAAACCAAACACGCCCAAATTGTATATCTTTATTCGGATTAAGACATACAGAACCGTGTGGACGTGAGCGGAGTCGAACCGCTGTCCAAACAGATTATTTCATACACACTGTACATTCTTTGTAAATGTCCTGATGATCAGTCAGAACATTCGATTTAAGCCATTTTAAGTGCGTTCTAAGACATTTTCTGTAGCTTCGTGGTTAATTACTCCACTTGCACATAATAATGCCTCAGAACGCTTGTAACATGGCTAAAAATATATAGGAATCCTCATGATACGAAGATACTTAGAGGGCTATATTCAGCATTTTTGATATATCTTGCAGGGTTCAATTTAGCTCATTGCTAAATAAAGTCTCCCCGATACAATGATACGCACAAAACATATTGTTTGATCTACTGACCCAATTTACTGTGTGGGTTCACATCTCTTCCTCTCATCGTAATACGAAGATACTTGATGAGAATGTTAATTCATTCTAAGATTCTTTCTCTGACCCGCCCCTCAGGACCCACTACAGTACTTCAGAATCTGTGTACGTGATACGAAGATACTTGTACTAGAAGAAGAATTAGAATCGATCGAACTGATAGTTGGCATAATACCAGCTGTTAGGATACTTGTCGCGCAACTCACGGTCGTGCTTCTCGTACTCCTGGTTCAGTTCGGTCATCTGCTTACGCTGATCCTCATCGATCTTCTTCGAAAGGTCACGGAACTCATTTGGCGTAATCTTCTGGTCATCAGGAACGACGGTACCATTCTCGTCCTTGCCAAGAAGACGAGCCAACAAGTCTGTACGCTTCTTCAGAATATCAAGAGTGATCTTTGCCTTCGCACGGTCCTTACGGACATTGAGAAGCTCCTTAATACGGAGATAGTCAGCACACTTAACGATCTCTTTAACTTGAGAGATCTTACGCTTCTCCTCATCCTGGCGAATCTCTTCTGCCGCCTTGTCTGCGATGTCGGTTACGAGATTACCCTTAACCAACTTCTCTACTACGTTGTCTACTGACGCGTTCTGCTGCTCTTTAGCAGCGCCTTTTGTTTCTGCTTTTGCCATTTTGATAATGATTTAAAATTGTAAATAAAATTAATTAACATATGTTACCTCACCTATATTCCAAGATGGATTTGGAACGAATTCCTCGCCGTTAGAATTAACGGTGATATCACATGGAACAAAGTGGGTGCTATTAGCCAAACGAATGAGCGCTAATCTAGCTTCTTTAGCCTGACTTACACTAGGATACTTAGACACGAATGCTAAAGTTTTAGCGTTCTTGCCATTTATCTTCTTGGTCGTATACACTGGGATCTTCCACATAATCGAAACGTTTTAATTTGTTCTGAAACTTGTCACGCTTATAAGCCTTTGCTTTGGCTTCTGCATGACGTTGACGATACACCTTTTTATTACTATGTTGTGTTCTACTCATATTACATGTTACCTTGAACTGTTTTAAATACATGAACAATATCGGTAGAAATACCGTAAGAATCACACATTCTCTTACTTACGCCGCAAGATATAATCTTGATAGCATTTGTAAGAGACTCATTGTTAGGCTCGTCATTTACAGCCTCGACCAATGCAAGCATCAACTTCATTTTTGAATTGAAGAACTTGCCAAACTTCTTTTTTACGTAGATACATGCAGATTCTGCTACAGACAATTCTGTAGCATTCTTGTTTTCTGCATGCTGTACAATAACAGAATTAACTTCTGTTTCATCCATTGTTGATGCATGTACATCCACAACATTTGGTCTAACAACCTTCAACTGTGAAGCTATTGACATAACTTCAGATGGGTTCAAATTAGAACCATCATAAGAGATGATAATATATCGCTTCATAGCTAATCCTCCTTTGTTATAATATTAGTACTGGAGGACTGAATGAGCTGCACATGCTTACCGTCTATAATGGTGTCCACAACTTCTGTGTTCGGAACGTCTGGCGGAGTAATAGCTTGATACAGATCCGGCTTGTCAGGCAGGTTCAGATATACATGCTTGTTCAAATCAAACTCATTAGCAATACTGATCTTAGTTACTGATTTACCAGATTTCTCTAAGACTGATACTACATCCTTCATGCATTTTTCAGGCATACTGAAGAATATTGAGTCCTGATGTCTCCACTGACCTTCTGATCTCTGATACTCTATAGCATCAGCATAGTTGGCAAACACAGGATTATCAATTTCCTGCATCATCTTTGACACCATGAGCGAATCATCATGTCTGATTTCGCTCTTCGTCTGCTTCACATAGTCACATGATGACATTGTGATAGCCATAACAAGCATGATTAAGCACATGCTAAGCTTTTCAAATAATCTCTTCATTTTGATAATTTTTAGAGATTCAACAAATGTTAACTATCCGGGTTTTAAAGATTCACGGAATCATCTATTGTGGACCAGCTAGGGCTTGAACCTAGGACCTCCAGATTATGAGTCTGTTGCTCTAACCAACTGAGCTACAAGTCCAATAACAGTTTCATGTTTGGTTTTACGTCGCTCTTAGAAACTGCAAAACATCTATGACGATAAAGAAGTACGAAGCTCTTCAGCTTGTGATTTTATACAGACTTGAACTGTTATGTAGGCCTTTAACCTAATAAATCTCGGGGACAGTATAAACTGCCCCCTTGAAATGCAACTAATTATATTCTTCTCTTTCATCTATTATATCTATCCATGTAAAATAGAATAATAGCAAACCAAAAATCACAGCAATTACTAACCATATTAAGATAAGTCCAATGGTAAGAGTGCTCACTCTATGTTCTATATCACCAAACGAATTTATAAGATCGAATAGTGGATAGAATGAAGCTGCCATAATTAACAAGCTTCCACCTAAACATATTAATCTACCCATGGTCAAATAATTGCTGAGTTCTACTGAAATCTGAATCATGTACAAAGTAACTCTCTAGACTATTGCTAAGATATTCTTTTACAGATCCAATTTCATACTCACTTTGAGACAATATACATACATCATCATTAAGAGCTTCATCAAACTCTAACAATAAGACATTATTATCTCTACAAACTTTTTTGAGTTTTCTTACATCGCTATGAAAACGACGTAAATTAAGCTCAGATTCGGACATTTGTCCATTTTTTCTACGTTTTGCCATAATTAAGGACTAATAAAAATTATTCCGTCTTCAATGCATGATAGTGGCTCTTTGTTATTTAAATCCTTTGAATCATTTACTCTTGGGCAAGAGAAAGGATTATTAAAGATACACCTATTGCAATCGTATTGACGTTTAGCCCTAACAATAATGCCATTTATTTTGTAGATTCTGCCAGGACTAAGTTTTTTACTCATAGTTCACCAATTAATTGTATCTTGTACATTGGTTGCTTAACTGGAACGATTTTATACCCTTTACGAATTTCATCAACTTTTTTTAATACTCTAGATATTTCTCCAAGTTGATATACTTTACGTATTGTAAACCCTTTATCAGCCAAAATAAAGCATATAAATCTTGATGGATTAGCATATAGCTTATCATATACTCGTGATATGCTATGATAGAATGAGCCTATACCTTTTGTGGTGTTGATTCTATTCATATCTTCTTTACTAACCATAATCTTTATAGTTTCTCCAACTTTTTCGAGATTACATGATTTATAGGTATAAGATTCTCCTGTTGCTACATCACGGACAACTGTACGTTTGTTATCTGTACTTTCTGTAACAACCATCAAACCTCCAATTATAACTCCACTTGGCAAAACTTGTCGTACTACATCGCCTTTTTGGAATTTCATTTGTGTACAAATTTAATTTTGTGTCTGACAATAGACGAAATCACGCCATTTCTTAGTTTAATACCAAGTGTTGGCTCAATAGAGAATCGCTTGCATGTATTGATATAATCTACAACACTCTTAGATATTGGAATAACCTCTGAGAATTTTGCTGACTTATCAACATATACAGCTAGATACTTAACGGTTTTGCCGTTAGAACTAGGTTGTTGTACTATTTGTTTAATACATTCAACCTTACAAATCATGGTGTCAATTGCGGCTTTTTGCTGCGCCTGACACTTTGATGTCATGAGTAATAATATTACTATGACAACTATTGCTATAATCGGACCAGGACTGGGATTTTCTGGTTTCTCATACAATCTTACTGCCATAACTATTAAATGTTTGATACACAAACTCTTACTATATCATCGTAAGGGTGAAATTTTGCACAAGTATTCATCATTTCTTCTCTACTACCAGAAGCCAAAACAACATCTTTGCCACCTGAGTATTCATCAACATATTTTTTAGCTTCTACCAAGCTAAAGCCCAGTATGTCTTTTATTACTTTCGCTACTTTGTTAGTGTGTTCATAACCAACCCAAGCTAGTTCAAGTTTAGTTTTTGATACTTTTGTTTGTTTATATTGTCGCAAAATTTCAATTGTAGCCTCTGCAGCAAGTTCTGTTTCTTCAAGACCATTCGTTGTCTTTATGCAAACTTCTTTGTTGTCTTCAATTACAATACTAATCATAGTTATTCTAACCTTTAGTAATTTCACAAATACATCCTACAGACTCAAGAGCGTCCTTAACAGTATTAATAAAGTTTTTGTCATGAGACTGAGATAATAGTATATTCTCACGCGTACCATAAGTAGCTGTGTTTACAACAGCTCTTGCTTTTTCTAAAGAAACATTTAGCTGATCTTTCAACACCTTTACAGTGTTAACCTTATTATTACTTTCTACTTTATTCAAGTATAAGTAATAAATAGTTTGTTCTGAAACACCATTAGCCTCTTTGTTGGCTGTTGCCTCTTCCATCTCCATAGATGATACAACTGCTAACAACAAGTTAACATTATGCCTCATCTCTTTTATGTTAGAACACTCTGTCTGAATCTTGATCTTTCCATCATTCTGGATAGTAACATTCAACATAGTTTAATGTATCGTTAAGAATTTAACACTTGTCTTACCAGCTCCTGGAACATTTGAATGTTTATTGTTAATATAACTATTCAAAGTATTCTCAAGAGACTTGGCGTTGACCTTACTTAACCCAGAAGAGAGGATCATTGTAGATCCTCCCTCTTTAGCGCATACCTTGTAATTAAGGTATTCAGCATCAGGTTTCCCTTTTGCTGATTGTGGCTTAATTGCCTGGTTATGCGTCTGCTTGTGCTTCTTCTGATTCATTAGCAATAAATGGCTTACAATCCAGACCAATGTTCTTAATAGCCTCAGGCTCGCTGAGTCTGTCTTCTGCAATCTCACTAATAGCAACAGCAATGTGTACGAGGTGGTTCAAATGAGTAATACCATTAAATTTCCCATTAACCTCAACAACAATATTGATGCTCTGTTCATCAGTCTCCTGATTCTTTGTGACTCCAATCTCCTTAAGAATTGGAATCTTTTTCTTAAACTTGGTCTCCACATAGTTAGGAGAATCCAATTCAACATGATCTGGAGACAATGTACGAGATACTGTTACAATTGTCTTACTACCGTCAGCATAGATAGCTGATTCAAACTGTGGGTACTTTTTGCCCATTAATGCTTCTAAAATGTTCATAATTTTGATAATTTAAACATTATTTACTTGTATAGGACTACTTCTCACCTATACTTGAGTTTTGTGTTCCATCTGTAATTCGGTTTCCCTTTGGAGGCTTTGGACTCCCTACGGCTACATTAAACACTTAGGGTTGATGCAACTCAACCCTTATGTTTTTTAATTAATTCAAAATAGCAGAAATGTAAATTATGAATACAATATTCACACCATTCTTTTTGTTGCTGTAAATTTAAATTACACATGTAACAATCTGTAAAACAAGATGTGTTTTTCCTAATTCTAAATACATCTTTACAAATTGTAATTAATTGCCCTGGCTTATACTTCTTACGAGTACCAGATGTCTTCTGTGTGTTCTTCTTTTTCGAACTCATTCATAACACTTACTTTGTAATTAATTCGTCTACTTTAGATTTTGCATTCAAATAATTAGCACCATAATCTGTTGCAAGATCTGTGTCCATCAGATCAAGATTATGTGTACCATCAAGAGAGTCTAAAAGCGTCTCAGTACATTTATAATACTGCTCATACGCTTTTACTTTTTTCTCTGCTTTAACGTTCTTGCCATTTGTAGCATTTACACCAAAGCAGGCACCAACAATTCCACCAATAACTAATCCTATAAAGAATAAGTTTAGGTGGTCCATAAAACTGTTAACTTTGTTTTTGTCCATATATATAACTATTGATTAATATACATAATAAAACGTGCCTATCTTCACAGACCAGCACGTTGAGCATCAAATAAAACTTACATCACTCTATCTTTAGAAGATAATACAAGAAAAATTGATACTATAGAACAGAACCTTAGAGTGGTTACTGGACTCGAACCGTCGCCATGTCGCGCTTCATATAGCCAAGTACGATACCCATATAATGCATTCGTACATAGTATACCCTCTTGCTTCAGCAAGTGTATAATAACCACAACCACTATCCGTCTCTCCGGATCGTCATAGAATATCCGCAGCTCTTGTTGCATACGTTCTCAAAGCTCTATTGGATACTCAGTTTTACATGTAAACCCATTTAAAGGTTCAACGGCTTTTAACTCAGGCTACCGTAATTGCCATCTACCCTCTGTGTCCCACAATCGACATCTTATAGCTTTGCAAGTACTATAAGCACGTGTTGTGGTGCATGGGCTTGGGACCATGACTGCCACATTACTACCTACGATTTATCACGTTAGCGTAGGTGCTCCGTCTT